>Ga0134127_10000127_pt1 | contig 94774 bp, 62 predicted proteins | sample KB31753_FD_96459 | JGI IMG/M metagenome (GOLD analysis project Ga0134127, IMG submission 96459) | Terrestrial soil microbial communities with excess Nitrogen fertilizer from Kellogg Biological Station, Michigan, USA - KB3-175-3 | ecosystem: Environmental > Terrestrial > Soil > Unclassified ... | reverse complement strand
GACTGCTCACTGGAAATTAAGTCGGTGTTCCCTTTCTGAGGGACGCTCAACGAAGATCCAAAATCTTCGATGAGGGATTCTTTTTCTCTTTACACGTCCGGGCTTAATAGGGGTTAGGCCGCTGGAATCTCATGTTTTGTTACAGTGTTTGCGAATAAATGCAGCGAGCTTCTTCGGCGGTGCCGAACTCCACACCAAGCCGCAATCCAGGCATCCGAAGCTTTCGTCAGACAAGGCGGTACCATACGTAAGAGCCATCGCGAGAATGCGAATGCCGTGAGGGCGAAAGACGGCGCCCGTACCGCCATCAGACGGGACGATTTTCCCTTGCACGACCCGGGCGCTTCTACATTTTAGGCATTCAAGCATGGTCGAGCGGCCTAACGACCCAAGCTCAGGGACTCGGCGACGGTCCACTTCCTTTGCAGCTTCGAGCGCAGAATCTTCAAGCTCGTTGACGATTCCATTGAACTCAGGGTTTACCAACTCGATCCGCTGAAGATGATTTCAATCACCTCAAGGGCGGAAGTCTCTCCGCTCGCAACCTTGCTTGCGAGTTCGGACGCGCTTAAATTCCAAAGAAGGGGTTTCATTCAATTTTAGACATTGTTCGGTCTGGCAGCCGGTTCAGAAGGCATTTCTTCCCTCCTTATTGTCTCCTTCATTAGTTGGATAACGTGTCTGCGAATGTCTCTGGGCCAAGCATGGACCAGCTTTTCAAAATCCTTGAAACGATCCTTTTTCTTGACAAACAGCACTCGCGTCGCCTCCTCAAAGCCCGGCAGATTACCGGCCATCACCGCCATGAAACGATAAGTGGATTCTCGAGCCACCCGAATACGATCCTGTCCTATGGTGGCCCGTTTTGCCGCTTCCACCAGCTTGCGAAGCGTAACCGACGCCCCACCGGGTTGAGTGTTGAGCCAATCCCAGTGCCGAGGCAGCAGGGTCACCTCGCGACCAATGACACCCAGCCTCGGTCGGCCAAGACCAGGTGCGGTATCCTCTCTCGATTCCGCCAAAACGCCCTTCGCCTTGTCTTTGCCAGCGGATTTTTCAAGCCTCGCCAGGACCTCTTTGGCCGATCCTCGAATATCAACTTCCAATTGCTCACTCGTAAGATCGTCAAAGATTAACACGGGAGATGGCTCTCCGCGGTCGATAACCTCTTTTGCTCTTAACGCAACTTCTGTCAAATCGCCGGTGGCGATGCGGCGCGAGCCGGCAAAGGCCGTGCAGCTGTATGAAAATGGCTGATACATAAGTTTTGGATTCCCGCTCAACCGACGAGAATATTACCCGGATAAAATATCCTTGTCAAATATTATCCGGGTAGAATGATCAGTTCGTTTTCACCGCGCCTGCTTAATCAATCTTCCAATGCGAGCGGGCGTAAGTTTCATAACGTGCGATGTGGCCTAACGAAAGAAGCTCAGCGACGGCGGGCCAGAAATCGTCCAGCACGTAACAGAAGCCGCGGCCGCCGTTCGCTGGAGTGTATGGTTAGGCGGCATCTTTCGGCTTCTCCGGTTTGTCTTTCTCCAGCTTTTTCAACTCCTCCTTCAAATACTCCCCGCACTTGACCTCGCGTGAATCCTTGAATCGGATCACGTACGGCTTGCCGCTGGTACCCGACACGCTGGCTACTTTTTCGATGAAATCCATCGCCGTCTTGATGTCTTTTTCTTGTGCCTGCCATTTGCCCCGGAGGAATCTGGCGGCGGTTTTCGCGTCGTAGTCGCTGTCGTTGCGAATGAAGGTCGCGCCCTCCAGATTTTCTAGATTCTTAATGAGAGCTTCGATCTTTCCTTTTTCGGTCACGGGCTTTTCGGCGGCACAAAGGTCGAACGATGCCGCGGTCGCCACCAGCAGTAGCAACGTTCCTGAGATGATTTTTGACGTTTTCATGGGTGGGTGGAGAAGAGTGCTGGGCCGAAACTGGCGACGTAAAGAAAGGCGATGCCCACCAGCCAGCACGCCAACGGTACGCCCCGCAATCGCTCACTTCGGTTGTTGGTTGATGTGGTCATGGCGCGGTGACGCCGCCTAACGAGCTCAGCGACCCGGCACACGGGACGCACGAATTGCAACCGCGACGGCCCGCCGCCGTAGATGCGGTGCAGGGTTAGACAACTTTGCCGGTGAATTGCCCATCAACACTCCCGTCCTCGGCATCGACGGCAGCGACGACCGCCGCCAACTCATCTTTAGAAATGCTGCCCTTTCTGATCAAGAGACGTACCAGTGACGCGAAGCCCAGTTTCAATTGGGCGTTCTCGGTGATCAACCTGCCGATTTTCTCGTCCTGAGACATGTCTTTTCGAAATGAACCGGCAATCTCCTGCTTGAGACTCGCGATATCGCGCTCGGTGTCTTCAATATCCAACCGGTTGCCGATATCACCCAGTAGTAGAGTCCTGCCCCATCCCATGTCAGGTTCCTTTCGATTTTGTGTTGTTCGACATCTAAGTGAGCCGCAATTCTGCGGCTTTGATACTCACTGGATCGTGTATCTCAGGCGTGGATGGTTGTCGAGCAGGGAGTCGAGTGTATCCAAAAACCAAGGTTCGTTAAAAAGGCGTGGGTGGTAGATCGGGTCACCACCCCGAATTTCCCCCCTACCCCCGGACACCGTGGGGACGGTCCGCGAAGAAAAAAGAGAGTCCTCATTCCCAGTCGCGCGCGCGCACTCCCGCCTCGCTCCCTTCGGCCCGACTTGCTCGGTAACGGATCGCAAGGCAATCCGGTTTACTCTGGCCTGATCGCTCAATCGCCTGTTGTACGATTCGCGGCTTCATCGGGTCGCAAGCGCACCCCGAAAATCTCTGCCCGCGCATCTCTTCGCGCCAACCGCGTGTTGCCATAAAGCGCGCCGACGCAAATCAACGTGAACCCTCACGGCAGTACTTAGCGGAGAGTCAGCCTCAATTCTTGAGGAGCAATCTTGCCGGAAAAGAAAGTGCCCGCGCGTCTCCGGCAAGACTAGCAAACCAAAGACACCCGGCTGTAACCGGGGCGGGCAGAGAAAGACTAGCAATGAAGGTAGACGTGTATCAAGTCATCACGGATCGCATCGTCGGTCTGTTGGAACATGGAGTCATCCCGTGGCAAAGACCGTGGAACGGCGGGGAACTACTTCCCCGCAATCTCACCAGTCGCAAACCGTATCGCGGCGTGAACGTGTTTCTGTTGCTAGCCATGTCGTACGAATCGCCGTTTTGGCTGACGTACCGACAAGCGCAGGAACTTGGCGGGAACGTGCGGCAGGGCGAGAGAGCTTGCCCCGTCGTGTTCTGGAAATGGCTGGACGTGGACGAATGCGCCGATGCGCGGAAGCGCCTCCCATTGCTCCGCTACTATTCGGTCTTCAACGTCGCGCAGTGCGAAGGGATTCCCGAGGATCGCATCCCTGCTTTGAACCGCGATCGGCGCGAACACAACGCCATTGAAGAAGCGGAACGGATCGTTGCCGCAATGCCCAAACGCCCCGCGATACAACACAAATGGCCAAGGGCGTTCTACTCGCCAGACGCCGATTTCGTTGGAATTCCAGAGCCGACACTGTTCCGAAGCGCGGAGGATTACTACTCCGTTCTATTCCATGAACTCACGCACGCCACGGGCCACGAAAGCCGATTGAACCGCAAAGGCGTCAGCGGCTCGGATGGACTTTGGTCCGCGTTCGGCTCGCAGTCCTATTCCAAGGAAGAACTCGTTGCCGAAATGGGTGCGGCGTTCCTGTGCGGCCAAGCGGGCATTGTCGAGCGCACGATTGAGAACTCCGCCGCGTACGTTCAATCCTGGCTTACCCGCCTCCGACAAGATGCACGCCTCGTCGTGCAAGCAGCCGCGCAGGCTCAGAAGGCGGCAGATTACATCCTCGGGAGACAGTTTGCCGAAGAAAGCGGGGTGGAATCGTGAACCGGGAAGCAATCCGCACGTGGCAGGCTGGCCGATTCCGGCTTGAGGTTTGCGACACCGGCCGGCGGGACTGGCGGGGACAAAGTCGCCTCGCCTACACGTTCACCGATGACGACAAGGTCATCTTTGAAGGGTCGGACTTTTGCGGTTCGCCCCTTCATGCCGATGATTCCGACGAAACCCTTGCCGCCCTGCTGGGCTTCCTTTCCCTTCGCCCGGGCGACACGGAGCGGGACTATTTCGACAGCTACACCCCCGAGCAACTGGATTGGGCACGGGCAAACGGCGAAGAATTGTCTTTAATTGCACATGAGATGGAGGAACGGGCCCGCCGGGGAATGGTGGCCTGTTCGGTTGAAACTCACTTCAGCGCCTGGCTGGTGACATTCGACACCAGAGAGACTCTCCTATTGCAGACGGACTATGACCAAGCCGCCTTCGCCGTCGGTTGCGGCGCCATCGACGCCCCGGAGGATTGGGACGGGTTGCCGTCCAAACTCGGATCGGACTGGGATTCCTTCGACCCCTCGATAATTGACGCTTGCCCGGATGATTACCGGGACATGGCCGAACTGGAGGAAACGCCATGACTCCCTATTGCGCCAAGGAATACAAGGTTGTCGCCTTGCGGGACTGCCCCTTGCCCGAGTCGATGCATCTATGCGACACCCCGGAGCGGGCAGCGGACTACTGGCGGCAACATGTTACCCAGCATCCGGCATTCAATCCGGAAGCGGAATGCCTCGTTGTCCTCCTGCTCAACACCCGGCGGCGGGTCAAAGGGCATGCCCTGATTTCCACGGGCACGCTGGACATGCTCCTGGTCCATCCTCGGGAAGTTTTCCGGCCGGCCATCGTGGCAGCGGCTGCCGCCCTCGTCATAATACATAATCATCCTTCAGGCGAGTCCACGCCATCGGAGTCGGACATCAAGCTCACGCGTGACCTCATTCGGGCGGGGCAGTTGCTCCGGATTGAAGTGTTGGATCACGTCGTCATCGGAGCCAATCACCACACGAGCCTGCGGGAACTGGGCCACTTCTACACGTGAGGCTCTAACCTGGCGCCTCGGTCGGTCCGATCCCGGCCGGGCATTCGCAAAACACACAATGCTTGACGCCTGGACGATTAAGCACGGCATCTAACCTTGGTTCAGTACGTCTGGCGCAGCTGGCAGCGTTCAGGCGCGCGTGGTGGCCCATTGCCAGCGTCCGCCGCGACAAGCGAAGTGGCGCGGGCAATCCACAGTCACCGTGGCCACGAAAAAAGGGAAACCGGCGCTCAGAAACGGAGAAACCGGACAGCAACCGGACAGACAACTTTTTACGCTTCCAAATTCAGGCTGTTTTCAAAGCGTCAAAACAGCGACAAAACCCTTATTTTATTGGTGTTTTATGGAGTGGTGGCTGAGGACGGAATCGAACCGCCGACACAAGGATTTTCAGTCCTCTGCTCTACCAACTGAGCTACCCAGCCACGTCAGCGAAGGTCCGGAATTTAGTTTCTTCACCGTTCCTTTAGCAAGGGATATTTCGGATTCTGCGGCCGTCGCTTCGGACCGGGATGACTCGCGTTTGTGGCCGCGTCGCTACCGCAACCCCGGCCCGAAGGGGGCATTTTCCATTAAGTTACCAAGGGACATTTTCATTAAGTTCCGACAAAGTTCCGGCAAACCCGGGCCGCGGCGTTGACGATGGCAGCCGAATCTGTGACTCTCGCGCGCAGGTTTCCGACTCACAATCGAGCGTGGACATCAAGAAAGCCATCATCACGGCCGCAGGCAAACATCAGCGGACCCTGCCGCTCCAATCACTGGTCGACCACGATGGTGTTGCCAAAACCGCTTTGCGCATTGTTATCGAGGAGGTGTTGCGGGCCGGCGTGGACCAAATCAGTGTCGTCGTTCACCCTGGCGATCAGGCCGCCTACAGCGCCGCGGCCGGCAGCCATGCCAAACGGCTTCAGTTCGTCGAGCAAGGCGAGCCGTTGGGCTATGGGCACGCCGTCTGGTGCGCGCGCGAGTTCGCCGGGCGCGATGCGTTCCTGCTGCTGGTCGGCGATCACCTCTACGTCAGTGGCAAACCCAAGCAATGCGCCCTGCAACTGGTCGAGGCTGCTGCGAACGAGAACTGTGCCATCTCCGCGGTCCAGGCAACGCACGAAAGCAAGCTGCCTTACTACGGGACCATCGGTGGCCGGCTCGTGGCAGGGCGGCAAGGGCTCTTCGAGATTTCAAAGGTCCTCGAAAAACCGACGCCCACAGTGGCCGAACAGCAACTCGTCGTGCCCGGCCTGCGCGCCGGCCACTATCTCTGCTTTTTCGGCATGCACGTTCTCACGCCGCTCGTGATGGACATCCTCGACGACGAAGTGCGCAGAGCGGGTGCGCAAGGGGGAGTTCATCTTTCCAGCGCCCTCGGGCGGCTGGCGGCACGCGAGCGCTACCTGGCGTGCGAACTTGAGGGACGTCGCTACGATCTTGGCCTGAAATACGGATTGCTCACCGCGCAACTGGCCATCGCGCTGTCCGGACAGGACCGCGAAGAAGTTCTCGCCGGCCTGGTCGAACTCCTCGCGACTCGCGCGAAGGTGTAGCGCCGCACGACATACTCCAATGCAACGCTCCCATCACGCGCGAACCTACTCCATCGCGCTGGCCGCTGGTGCGGTTCTCACTTTGGTGCACGGCATTCAAGTTGAAGCCGCCACTCGCCGTCTCACCGCTGAAGCGATCACCCGCTCCGAGCCTTCCACCAACCTCTCCCGCGCCGTCTGGCGTCCGCCGGGCCAGCAGGTTTCCTACCTCCGACCGATCCCTCGCGACGGCAAGACCAATTCCGTTCTGTGCGCCTACGACATTCCCACCGCGCGCGAAGTCATCCTGTTCGACCCTTCGACCTCCGAACCCAAGTCGCGCCTCTCCATCTCTTCCTACCAATGGTCGCCGGACGGCTCCGCCATTCTGGTGAATGGCGGCGGCGATCTTTACATCGTCGAGCTTCCGGGCGGGCGCGTTCGCCGCCTGACCAAGGATGGCGATGCGAAGGAAATCGCAACCTGGTCTCCCGATGGCGCTCGTGTCGCCTTTGTCAAAAAGGCCAACCTGTTTACGGTACTCGTGGCTTCGGGACGCCAGACGCAGCTCACATTCGACGGCGACGACACGGTGCTCAACGGCATCCTCGACTGGGTTTACAACGAGGAATTCGACACGGTCACCGGCACCCCGCGGGCTTACACCTGGTCGCCCGATGGCCGGCGTATCGCTTTCCTTCGGCTCGATCAGACACGCGTGCCGGTCTATCCGATAACCGACTTTCTCCGGACTCACCCGACGGTGAAACGCCAGTATTATCCCAAATCGGGCGACACGAATCCCACTCCGGCAGTGTTCGTCGTCGACGTGGCGGCACCCCGTTCCCCGCGGCGAATGCCGCTGGGTACGAACGTCGAATACGTTCTTCCGGAATTCCATTGGACGGACGACGGCAAGACCCTGGCCGCGATGGCCCTCAATCGGGCGCAGAACGAGCTCACCGTCCTCGCGTGGGACCACTCTGGCCGCGCCCAACCGCGCGTGCTCCTCAAAGACCGCGACGCCACTTGGATCAATGCCTTTAATGCGTTGCGTTTCCTTAGGCAGTCCAAGGATTTTCTCTGGGTATCGGAACAAGACGGATGGCTGCATTGCTACCGGCACGGCCGGGATACCGGTGATGCACCGCGACAACTGACCCAGGGCCCCTGGCAAATCGAAGCCAGTATGTCCCTTGGATGGAGTGGCGCGCCGGTCGAAGTCGATCCCGCTGAAGAGTGGGTCTACTTCTCCGCGACGGAAAAAGATCCCCGCGAGCGGCATGTTTGTCGCGTCCGGCTCGACGGCACGGGCTTCGCGCGACTGACCACCGAACCCGGCACGCACTTCCAAAGGCTTTCACCGGACGGGCGGCACCTGCTCGTCAGCTCTTCCGCCACCGACCAGCCGGCCTCCATCCGGCTTCTGCGCGCCGACGGTTCGCTCGTCGCAACGCTGGATCAACGCGCCGATCGCTGGGGCGACTTCGCAATGCCGCGCACCGAGTTCCACGAAGTCACTGCGCGCGATGGCACGAAACTCTTCGCCCAGCTCACGAAGCCCAGCGACTTCGATCCTGCAAAAAAGTATCCGGTTGTCGTTTACGTGTACGGGGGACCGCACGCGCAAGTAGTGCGCAACGTTTCTGGCTACGTGTCCACGCGCAACCTGCTGCTGGCCGAGCAGGGGTTCCTGGTCTGGTCGCTCGATAACCGGGGCTCCTGGGGCCGCGGCCACGCCTGGGAGAGCGCCGTTTTCAAGAACTGCGGCACCAATGAACTCCTCGACCAGTTGGACGGCTTGACCTATCTGCGCACGCTGCCGTTTGTCGACACGAATCGCTTCGGAGTCTGGGGCTGGAGTTACGGCGGCTACATGACGCTCTACCTGCTGACGCACGCGCCGGATGCCTTTCGGTGCGGCGTGGCCGGTGCGCCCGTGACCGACTGGAAGTTCTACGACACCATTTACACCGAACGCTACATGAGCACTCCAAAGGAAAATCCGTCTGGCTACAAAACCTCGTCGCCATTGGCGGCCGCGGAGCGCCTCAAGTCCAGCGTGCTCGTCATCCACGGCACCGCCGACGACAATGTTCACATGCAAAACACCATGAACTTCATCGACGCGCTGGCGAAAAAGGGCAAGCCCTACGAATTGCAAATCCAGCCCGGTCAGATGCACGGCTTCAGCGGCGAGGCGCAAACGCGCTTTCTCGCCCAGCAACTCGTGGATTTCTTCAAGAGAAACCTGTGAGCGGAGTCCTGTGGCTCTTGAATGACGACTCGTTTTTGTACAGCCGGCACTACATGTCTCGATTCGAGACACGTTGCGCATGCCACTCGCCCGTGGGTCTTCACCCCGCTAAAGCCCTGCATTTCTTCTTCGACTCGCGCGCCGCAGCCTGATTGAATGTTCGGCGTCGCTATGCGCCGCTTTGCATCCATCGCGTTGCTGCCGGGTCTGGTCTTGCTCCAGACGCTTGGCCCTATTCCCGCACCTGCTGCGGACGCGCCTGCCACGAACGATTACTCGGCCGTCAGCGCCCTATTCACCAAGCACTGCCTCGACTGCCACGCCTCCCAGGAGCCCGAGGGGAAGCTCGCGCTGGAATCGTTCGACATGCTCATGCGCGGCGGCGAATCGGGCAAGGTGCTCGTACCGGGCAAAAGCGCCGAGAGCCTTCTCGTGAAAATGGTCGAGGGTTCGTTCGAGAAGGACGGCAAGAAAAAGGTCATGCCCCCCGGCAAGCGCAAGAAGCTTCAGCCCGACGAGATCACGGTGCTCAAGGGCTGGATCGACGGAGGCGCCTTGCCCCCGAAGGATCCGGCAAACCTCGTCCGCGAGTTGGTCACACCCAGAATCGAGCCCACTGCTCCACCGCGCCGCCCCATCCTCGCCGCCGCCTGGTCGCCGTCTTTAAAACTTCTCGCCCTCGCCCGCCACGGCGAGGTCGAACTCTTCTCGCCCGAGACGCGCACGGTCGTTCGCAAGCTCATGGGCCATCGCGGGCAGGTCAACGCGCTCGCGTTCTCGGCGGACGGCAAGACACTGGCCAGCGCCGCCGGCGAGCCGGGACTGTTTGGCGAAGCGAAGCTTTGGGATGCGTCGGAGGGAAAGCTTCTGCGCACATTCGAGGGTCATCGCGACGCGATTTACGCCATCGCAATTGCGCCCGATGGCAAAACCCTCGGGACCGGCAGCTACGACCAGAAGATCAAGTTGTGGGAGATCGACACCGGCAAGGAACTCCACACGCTCTCGGCTCATAACGGCGCGATCTTCGACCTCGCCTTCCGGCCCGACGGCAAGATTCTCGCCAGCGCCAGCGCCGACCGAACCGTGAAGCTCTGGAACGTCGCCACCGGCAAGCGCACCGACACGCTCTCCCAGCCGCTCAAGGAACTCTACGCGCTCACCTGGAGCAGCAGCGGGCGGCGGCTTTTCGCTGGGGGCATCGACAATCGCATCCGCGTCTGGGAAGTGAGCGAGGCGGCGGCCGAAACGACCAACCCGCTGTTGCACTCCAAATTCGCCCACGAAGGCGCCATTTTGAACCTGGTCCTCTCGCCCGACGGCAAGTCACTGCTCTCCTCGGCCGACGACGGCACGGTGAAGCTCTTCAGCGCGGCCGACGTAACGGAGAAACTCGCCTTCCCGCTACAGTCTGACCTCGCGCCTGCGCTGGCATTCATCGAGGAGAAGACCGTCGCCGTCGGCCGGTTGGACGGGGCATTGGAGTTTTACGATACGACGAACGGCAAGGTCGTTCCTCCGCCTGCGCCAGAACTCAGCCGAGCGACTCCGCGCGGCTTCCAGCGCGGCCAGCGGGTGAGTGTGACGCTCCAGGGCAAGAACCTGGCGGGAGTCACGAACGTCGTTCTCAGTCACTCGAAGTTGACCGGGGAAGTTGCCTCCATTCGCAGTGCGACCGAACTGGTCGTGGACCTTGATGCCGCGAGCGACTTGCCGCGCGGTTCCTACGAGTTGTCCGTGCGTGCCGCAGGCGGCGAAAGCGGCAAGCTCAAGTTGCACATCGATGACCTGCCGCAAGTCTACGAATCGGGCGCGACGAACACGGATTCGCTCCCGGCGAGTTTCTGGGGTGCACTCGATACACCCGCCGACCAGGACGAATTCAGCTTCGCGGCGAAGGCCGGCCAAACGCTCGTGCTCGACCTGGCCGTCAAGAGCCTTGGCTCGAAGATAACCAGCCCCTCCGTTGCGCTGCTCGACGCCCACGGCGCCGTGCTGGAGAGCGACGGCGCATTCGACGGCAGCGACTGCTTCATCGCCTTCAAGATTCCTGCGGATGGCCGTTACTCAGCCCGTGTCGCCGACCAGATGCTCGCATCCTCAGCGGACCATTTCTATCGGCTCTCCGTCGGTGCGCTTCCGGTTGTCGCCAGTGTGTTCCCGCTGAGCATTGGGACGAACACCGAAGCCGACTTGCAACTCATCGGCTTCAACCTCCCGGCGAACGCCACGGCCCATGTTAAGACCGCCGCGCCCGGTGAAGTGGACGTGCCGCTGGACCCGGAAAAATTCCGCTCGCGCCGCGCCTTCAAGGTGCTTGCCGCCGCCGGGCCGCAACTCCTCGAAGCTGAACCGAACGACGCGCCCACGAATGCCACTGCCTTCCCTGCGCCCGCTGCGTTCAATGCCCGCATCGACCAACCCGGGGACGTCGACCTCTTTCGTTTCGAGGCGAAAGCGGGCGAACCGTGGATTCTGGAAACCGACGCAGCCCGGCGCGGTTCGCCGGTCGACACGCGGATTGAAGTGTTGCACCCCGACGGCAAACCCGTCGCCCGTCTCCTCCTTCAAGCGGTCCGAAACTCCGCAGTCACCTTCCGTGGCATCGACTCTGTCACGACCGACTGTCGCGTGGAGAATTGGGAAGAAATGGAGTTGAACGAGTTTCTCTACCTCCAGGGCGAGGTCGTGAAGCTCTTTCGCGCGCCGCAGGGACCGGATTCCGGCTTTCTGTTCTATGCCTCGGCCGGCAAACGGCACGCATTTTTCGACACCAGCGCGACGGCGCACGCGCTCGACGAACCGTGTTACACGGTCGAACCACACCCGTTGGGCGCCAAGCTCCAGCCCAGCGGTCTGCCGACCTTCACGCTCCTCTATCAGAACGACGACGATGGCGAGCGCAAGCTCGGCAGCGACTCCAAGCTGACCTTCACCGCGCCGACCAACGGCAGCTACCTGGCGCGCGTCGCCGACACCCGCGGCCACGGTGGCGACCGGTTCGCCTACCGGCTCATCGTGCGTGAGCCGCGTCCAGACTTCACAGTGAGCCTGAGCGGTGCGAACCCAAAGATCGCCGCGGGCAGCGGCCAGAACTTCACGGTGACTGCCGATCGTGCCGACGGTTTCGACGGCGAGATCCGGGTCGAAATGACCGGAGTGCCTCCGGGCTTCACGGTCACGACGCCGCTCGTCATCCAGGCCGGACAGAGCGAGGCAAAAGGAACGTTGCGCGCGGCCCTCGATGCCGCGAAGCCGAACGATACCAACGCCAGCGCTACGAAAGTCACGGCCACGGCCAGCGTCGCCGGCAAGTCCGTCACGAAGGACGTGAACAACTTCGGGAAGATCACCCTCGGCGACAAACCCAAGCTGTGGGTCTCACTGGAACCCTACCACGAGTTGTCGACCAACCATCTGGATCCCGCCTCTGCCATCTCCCCCCACTCCGAAGGCTCCCTCTCCCCCTCCGAGGAAGAGAGAGCCGGGGTGAGGGGACTGTCCAACGGCATCCCCAGCACAAACCTCACGCACAGCACAGGCGCCGCCCCCATCGAACTCACCGTCGCTCCCGGCGAGCGCATTCCCGCTTGGCTCCGAATCAAGCGCAATGGCCACGAGGATCTCGTCACCTTCTTCGTCGAAAACCTGCCCCACGGCGTCATCGTCGATGACATCGGGCTCAACGGCGTCCTCATTCCCAAGGGCGAAAGCGAGCGGCGGATATTCCTCAACGCCGCGAAGTGGGTGCCCGAGCAGGAGCGCTGGTGCTACGCCATCGAGCAGAACGCCGGCAGGCAAACCTCTTCGCCGGTGTTGCTCAAGGTTCGCAAGCCGGCTCCGAACCAGTCCGCAAGCTCGAAATGAACCCCGTGTCGGTAGGGCGCGTCGCTCCGCGCGCGCCGGCGTGCAGAGCAGGCTGGTGTTTCCTGAAATTCGGGCCGTTCAGCGCGCGCGGAGCAACACGTCCTGCCATTTGGAGGCTCTCCTTGCTCTCGATTCCGATGGCCGCGCTACTGGCCGCGGGTTGCAGTATCAAGCCCACCGCCGCGCTCGACCTCGCGGGCCGCCCAGTCGATCCCCTGCAAGCCACCAACGCGAAGGCCATCGTCCTCCTCTTCGTCAGCAGTTCATGCCCGATCTCAAACCGTTATGCCCCGGAATTTCGGAGGCTGCACGAGCGCTTCGCAGCGCGCGGAGTCAAATTCTGGCGGGTCTACGCGGACGCCGATGACACAGCCACAGTCATCCAGGAGCACCAGCGCGAGTTCAATCTGCCGGGCGATGCGCTTCGCGACCCGCAGCACGCCTTGGTGAATCTCGCCGGAGCGCGCGTCACGCCCGAAGCCGCCCTCTTCCTGCCAGGCGGAGCGCGAGTTTACCGGGGGCGCATCGACGATTGGTATACGGACTTCGGCAAGTCGCGGCCCGAACCGACGCGGCGCGACTTGCAGGAAGCGCTCGAAGCCGTGCTCGCGGGGAACTCCGTGTCCAACGCCACGACGACGGCCATCGGCTGCCACATCGGGAAGCGGTAAGAACTACCGGCGAAAGCCAATTCGCCGCTACAACCTTCAGTTCAGCGCCGCCGTGGCAATCTCGGCCAGCGCAGCTTCGCGTTCAGGGCCTTTGATGAAGTCGAGCGAACGCATGAATCGGGCCTTGTCGGTGGCGGACGCGTTCTTGTCCGTGACAATCTTCACGATGAGCGGGGGCACCTTGCTGGCGCGCGAACGCCAGATGATCTCGCGGCCGGCAGGTGTGTTCCAGTTGCCGCTGACCGCGTCAAGCCAGGCATCGAAGCACGCGTTCTCCTGCTGGTCGGCGGCGATGCCGAGGGCTTCGAGATACCACCGATCGCCGGCAGTGTGCTGGGCGGCAAGCGTGGCCCAAAGCCTCGCGGTCAGCGGAGAGGTGTTGTGACGAAGCGCAATGGCGCATTCGCGGCGGACTTGCGCGGAGGAATCGCTGGCCAGTGCAGTCACGAGCGGGATGAGGTCCATCTTGAGCTCGCGCGCCGTGCGCAGCGCGGCGATGCGGATGTCCGAATCCTTGTCCCGCAGTGCGGTGACCAGGAACTTTGGGCCGTAGTTATCCAGACGCGCGAGCAATGGCAGGGCGCGGGCGCGCATCCGGCTGTTGGCGTCGTTCCAGAGTTTGAGCAGTTCCTCCTGCGCTTTTGAGCCCATGCCACGCAGCATCGTCCACGCAAGATAGCGCGTGGCGTGGTTCGGCGAACGCAGTGCGGCGACGGCACCCGCGGGGTCACTGAGGTTCAGCTTCGGCGCCATCGGCTTGTGCCCCGGTGGCGCGATGCGATACACCCGGCCGGTCATCGTTTCCAGCTTGCGATCGGCCATATTGTGGCCGCCGACGCCCGCGTCGTGCCAATCGCACACATAGACCGAGCCGTCGGGTCCGATGCAGACGTCGGAGGGGCGATACCACGCGTCGTACACTTCGTCAGGGTTCTTGGGTTTGACACCGTCGGCAAGGCTGCTCGAAAGCAGGTTCTCGATGGTCGCGGTGTAGCCGGCCCCGGTGTTTCTGACCGGGTAAGCCCGCACGACGCGCGGGCCGGCATCGCAATGGAGGATCTGGTTCCGGAAGACCGCGGGCAAGAGGTCGCCTTCGTAGATCGCGATGCCCGTGGGCGAGCCGTTGCCGGTCACGAGCAAATTGGGCACGACGCCGGGGTCCTGCTGATACCAGTGGTAAGACGGCCGTTGCTCCTCCGGCGCTCCGTTGGCCTGCGCCTTCTTCCAGGCCTGGCCCCAGCCGGCGCCAGTCATCTCGTCGGTGAAACCGTAGTTGCCGAATTCCATCACGAAATTGATCCGTACGCCGCGGTTGCCATCGTCATCGTTGTCGGATTGCCAGATCGTGCCGAAGGAATCGACGGCCAGTTCGTAGTTGTTGCGAAAATTCCAGCCAAGCGATTCGACCTCTGAGCCATCCACGTTGCATCGGAAAGCCATGCCCTGCCGGTAAGGCTTGCCCTGCGTCTTGATCGGGTTGCCGGCCATATCGACGACGGTCTCCGATTCATGCTGGGGAACCGGGCCATTCAATGGCAGCGCCAGAATTCCGCCGCGAGGCCGGCGCAACTCTTTCACCTCGTTGCCGAAGTTGAAGTAGAACTTGCCGTCCGGGCCGAAGACGAAGGCGTGAGTGCAATGATCGTGATCGCCCTTCGAGGTGTCTTCAAACAGCAGCTCGCGCTTGTCCGCTTTGCCGTCTCCGTCCGCGTCCGTGAGCACAAACACCCATGGCGAACTCGAAACAATGACCTTGTTGCCGAGCACGCAAATGCCCAGGGCGGTGTTCACGGTCGGGTCCTGGTAGAAGACCGTGGATTTGTCCGCTTTGCCGTCGCGATCGGGGTCCTCCAGCATCACGATGCGATCGCCGCCCGGGCGGGGAGTACCCCAGTCCTTGTGCATCGTGAGCCGGTAGTTGGCCCCCTCGCAAATCCAGACCCGGCCCCGTTCGTCCACGTCCATGTCGGCGGGATTCACCACCATCGGCTCGCAAGCAAACAACGTTGCCTCGACGCCGTCGGCGACCGTGAGCTTCTTGATATCCGCGGCGGCGGCCTCAGGACCGTTGGGATGCGGCGGTGGAGGCGGCTTGGGCTTGCTCTCGCCCTCGGCGGCGAGGGCGGTCGTAGCTATGAAGGCAAGAGCGGCGCTGGACCAGACGAATTGGTTCATGGCCGTCATTCAAAAGGCAACCGCTCCCTGTTCCAAGCCGGAAAATGCATCGCGATGAACCACAAATCAGCTGCCACCGTCTCAACCAAAAACTCCTTGCGGGCTTGGAACCCGGATGCAACGTTGCGTCATCCCGAACCTGAATGAAGGCCGCATTGCTTGTGCCACGCCCCCGCAGCGCCCTGCGTAGCGCGCTGCTGCTGGCACTGCTGTTTGGGCTCACGACCCCGCATCGTGCCAGCGCCGAGGCGATGCTCCAATTGTTCAACCTCTCCTGGAACGACGTCGCCTCAAGGATTCCCGAGATCGCCGAAGCGGGTTACACCAGTCTTTGGCTCCCGCCTCCTACCAAAGGCAACGGCGGCTTTTCCGTCGGCTACGATGTGTTCGACGCGTTCGACCTTGGGGACAAAAACCAGCGGGGCACGACCGCGACGCGGTACGGAACGAAGGAGGAACTCCAGCAGATGGTCCGGCTGGCCCATCGCTTTGGGCTGCGCGTCTACTTCGACAACATCATGAACCATCGAGCGGGTGACGTGCCGGGCTACAACGCTTTCGTGCCGACGAACCTTTATCCCGGCACCGTGCCGTCCGACTTCCATCTCCGCTCCATTAGCGGCGGCTTCTTTCGCAACGCGTCGAACATCCGCGACTACGGCAGCACTTGGCAGGTACAGAACTTGAGCCTGCTGGGACTGGTCGATATCGCCCATGAGTCGCCCAACGCCAACTTCGGCCCGACCGAAGGCAGCACAGCGCCCAAGGCGGTGTTCGTCCGGCACCCGAACAATCCTGAGTACTACGATTTCAATTCAAACGGAGTGCGCGTCGGATTCGGGAATGTGACGGCTGCGGACCTTGCGGCGAACCCCAACTCATACCTCGAGGACATCAACTCCCTGCTCCTTCGCTCCGTTCGTTACCTTTTCGACCAGACAAAATGCGACGGCTTGCGGCTCGACGCCGTGAAGCATGTCCCGAGCTATTTCTTCGGCCAGCAGAGCGGCGCCAACCGGGACGAAAGCTTCGCCGGGTACCTGGGGCAGGCGCAGTTGCAGTTCAATCTCACGCACGGCTTCTCCGATTCCAACCAGCGCAACTCCAACTTCGACACAGAACTCACGCGCAACGATGCGCTGCTCTTCGGCGAACACCTCGGTGAACCACCTGGCTTCGGCGAATACATCGACGCCGGCATGCGCCTGCTCGACAATCCGCTGCGCAACAACCTGAACAACATCCTCGGCAATCCCTCCGCATCACTCGCCGGCTACGAACAACGCGACGCGGGCGGCTTCAGCGCGGGCGTCCGCGTCATGCACGCGCAGAGTCACGACAACGATTTCGCCGCGCACCGCGAGCTCCAAAACGCCTACTACTTCCTGCGCGAGGGCGTCCCGCTCATCTACTCGGACGGCTACAACGAGGCGGACGGCAATCCGCCCTTCCCGCGCCACGCCAATGCGCCTTACCTCGGGCAGTTCGGCGACAACAAAATGCCCGACCTCGCCTGGCTCCATCACCAACTCGCCCGCGGCGGCACGCGCCCGCGCTGGGGCGACAGTGACGTGGTCGCCTTCGAGCGTTACGACTATCGCGACCCCGGCACGGCCGCGGATCAAACCGTCGTGCTCTTCGCGATGAACGACAATTACGGCAATCCCGGGGACATCAGTTTCGACGATGGTGTGGCGCAGAACGACAGCGGGATGCCCGCAACCTGCTATCCCGTGGTCAACTCGCGCGGAGTCGGCTTGGGGGTCGGGTTCCCGCCCGGCTCGCGTCTGAGGCAATTGGCCGACTCACCGGGTGACTCACGCGCCTGCCCGGAAATTCTCGTTCGCCTCGCGACGAACATTCGCACCGAAGCGGAGAACTCGGCGAACGACGCCAATCCTGTGAACCGCAAAGTCTACGTCGGCGGACAAACCCTTGCGCCCGGGGGCGGCGCCATCGAGTTCAAGATCCCCAGTGGCGGCTATGTTTGCTACGCCTACCAATGGCCCGAAGCCAGTCGCGTCGACAATACGCTCACCAACGCGTCGGGCGTTGTGACCGACAGCGATGTAATCGTGATCCTCCAGAATGGCCGCGTCGTCCCACGCCTGGTGCTCTACCGCAAGGACGGCCCCGATGGCGACGCGAATTTCAATCCGCTTTACCCTTTCAAGATGCGCGGCAGCGTGGACCTCACTGGCAACGTTGTCACCGGCCACAACTTCTCCAATCGGACTTATTCCATCAGCGTGCCCGTCATTACGAACGCCGGGCCGATTGACATCCTCGCCCGCACCGACGGGTCGACCGTCAACACGCTGCTCAAGCTCGACGGCGGCATCGACCTCAACAGCCACCTGGGGCTGGGCGCCACCAACATTTTGCCTTCCGGCCTGGCGGACATGCGTGACAACAGGCCCGGCACGGCCACCGACCTTTTCCTCGGCTACGAACAGATGCAGCTCCGCTCGCGCTTCGGCCCGGAGAAGTTCGCAGCGCGAAGCACGGCGCGCTGCACGGTCCGCTCGCTGGGCGCGGAGACTTATTCCTACACGGTCGGTTCGGCCGTGGCGACGAACCGCGTCAATGGCGACGGCTTTGGCAACGACTACACCTCGGAAACTTGCGAGTGGGCTTACCACGACGCCGCGGCCAGCACGACGATGGCCGTCCTCACCGACGTCCCCCAGCGTTCCTCGACGCTCACGGCTTCGCCCATGGACCTCTATGTCAAGGTCGGCTACGACTTCGACATCAGCCGGTGCCGGGTCTATTACACGAGCGACGGCTCCAATCCCGAAGGCGCCTTCGGGGTCGGCCACGGCACGACGCAGGTGGTCAGCGGCAGCTTCGTGGACGGGGACGAATCCGACGGCACTATCGATTGGTGGAAGGCGACTCTGCCTGCGCAGCCGAATGGGACGACCGTGAAATACAAAATCGGCCTTCACAAGCGCAGTTCGGCGAACACAACGGTGAACCCAATCGCGGACTTCGCGGACGCCAAGCACTATGCCTTGACCGAATTCGCCATCACGAACTGGAACCCCGACAGCGCGCAAGTGTGGCTTCACAATAATCTCAACACGAACCACGTCGTTACGGGCATGGCGGAGGGATTCCACATATTGCGCGCCCGCGCGTTCCTGCCGCGCGACGGCCAGAGCAGCGTGTTCAACACCTTCCTCCAGACTTTCTACTACGACGCGCAGCCGCCCGAAGGCGCCATCGCCTTCCCGCCCGCGGCAGCCACGTTGCGCAGCGTGGATTATGGCTGCGTGATTCGTGCCGACGAAACGGTCACTGCGGTGGAGTTCAACATCCTCGACAACGACCCGAATAATGACGACGCGAACACCGGTTTCGCCAATGGCAATGGCTTGACCAACGGTGTGCCTGTGTTCGCGCGGGCGACGCTCGTGACACCCACCGCATCACTCAACGGGCAATACCCTGATTTGCTGCGTGAGTTTCGATTCGCTTATTTCGCCGTGCCCGCCACCGGCAACGCCACCATTACAGTCCGGCTTGAGGAACTCACCACCGACGCGTTTCCAAACCACTTCCGCACGCTCACCCGCTCCGTCGCCTGCGCCGCGCCGGCGCAGACGCTTCACATCGCCTTCCCGAGCGTCGACGGGCAGGTCATCAATCTGCCGCAGGATGGGGTCTACTCGGTCGTCGCGCGATTCACGGACACGCTCACGGCGGACCTGAATCTTTTCTCGATTCTCATCGACGGCGCGTTTCAGGAGCGCACAAACGGCAGCGGTGCAGCCTACTCGTTCAACGACCAGACTCCCGGCGACGGGAAGAATGAATTGCGCTTCGACTGGCGCGGCATGAACGCCGGCCAGCACCTCATCGAAGTCCACTACGTCGGCGATGGCCTGGCGCTCGAAGCGACACGCCTGGTTCGCGTCACGCTCACGGGTGTGACGGATACGGATGGCGACGGTTTACCTGATTTTTGGGAAACGCAAAACGGCCTTAGTCCGACCAATTCGACGGGCCTCGATGGCGCCTCTGGCGATCCAGACGGGGATGGCTTCACCAACCAACAGGAATACCTGGCAGGAACCGATGCGCAGGACAGCACTTCGCTGCTCAAGATCACAGAACTGGCGGGCGCGGGCCGCGTCATCACCTGGAACAGCATTCCTGGCCGCAATTACCAGGTCTTCGCCACGACAAACGTGAATTCCGCCTTCAGTGCGCGCAGCGGCACACTGACCGCGTTCACCAGCCCAATGAGCTTCACGAACCCGGCGCCGGTGCGCCCAAAAGAGTTCTACCGAGTGCTTGTCTTGCCATGAACTGTAAGGGCCAAGGGCCCGGCCTATTCCAGCCTGGGGCAACGCCCCAGGAACATGACCCCACAAACCTTTCGGAGCGCCAACGGCGCGATCCATCGAGGCGATGGAGGACACGCCAAGGGCCTCCCATGGCGCTGGTGCGGGCCTTCAGCCCTTCGGTGGTTCTTGATCGGTGACCTGGGGCGTTGCCCCAGGCTGGTATAGCGCGGGCCTTTGGCCCTGGGTGGCCAATGGGCCCGATTTCTCGGACGTCTCTTCGCGGCGCACGAGTGATTCCCTGTGCTTCATGCAGAACTTCACGAACTGATCCTCGGCAAGAAACCGAGTGACCGGCCTGGGCAAGCAATCGAACACCGCTCCAAACACCTTCTTCATCATCTCATCGTCCTTGAACGCCGCGTCCGCGCGAACGGCTGCTTGATCGAAGCGCGTTGCGACCAATTGCCGCAATTGAGGCAGGTAATCCTCCAACGCCTGCGCCTGAGCCTTGGCCACGGAATCCGAGCCGGTTTTGGCGGCCTCTTTCAGTCTTCGCGCAAGCTTCCCGGCGCTGCCCGCCATCGAGCGAATACGCTCGCCGACGTTCCAGTCGGAGCCGCTGACAGACGGCCTGTGGCTCATCTCCACCTGGAATTCGCTGAGCGGCCGCCAATCCGCCATCCCCGCCCGCCAAAAATCATCCGTCGGCTTGAGAAAGCCCGTGGCCAGCAGCGCTTGGACCTCAGCCGGGTCAACCGAGCCCAGTTCTACTCCTTCCCGAGCGATGCGTATCGGTTTGCTCATGCCTTCTGGCCGGGATTCATGAAACGCTCGACGCCCAGTAGTTCCTTCAGTTCTCCGAACGTCATCGCGCGGGACGCGAGGTCATCCACGCGGCCGTTGGCCTGCCAGGCTGCGCACAGGTCGCGCAAGGCTCGCGCGCAAACCAGGAGCGACTCGATGGGCGCCACGGCCAGCTTGTAGCCAAGCTGTTCGAGGTCCGCCACCGGGAGGATGGGCGTGACGCCGCCCGTCAGCATATTCGCCAGCAAGGGCCGCTCGACCCGTTTGGGGATCAGCTCCAGCTCGGCCTGGGATTGCGGCGCTTCGATGAACACCACGTCCGCTCCCGCGTCGCCGCAGCGGTTCACGCGCTCGATGGCTTCCTCGATGCCGTGCACGGCGCGCGCATCGGTACGGGCGCAAAGGGTGAAGTCGGGATCGCTCCGCGCTCGAACCGCGGTACGAATCCGACCGAGCATCTCCTCGCGCGAAACGACCTGCTTGTTGGCGAAGTGGCCGCAGCGTTTCGGCATCACCTGATCTTCGATGATGATCCCGGCCGCGCCGGCGGCCTCAAACGTCTCGACCGTGCGCGCGACGTTGTGCAAGTCGCCGTGGCCCGTGTCGCCATCGGCGATGATCGGCACGCTGAGACGGGCGGCGGTACGGCGGACGGCGTCGGCCATTTCGGTCATCGTAAGGAAATTCAGGTCCGGAAGGCCGAGCAGCGAAGCGCTGGCGCCGAAGCCGCCGAGGAAGACCATTTCGAAACCCGCCTGTTCCATGATGAGGGCGCTGAAGACATCGTGGGCGCCGAGACTGCGAATGATGCCTGGCCGGGAGAGCAACTCGCGGAAGTGGCGCGCAGGGGAAGGGGTCTTCATCGATTGCCCTCGCAGTCTTTATCAGGGGGATCGCCCAAGGCCATACAAATCGCTTGGCACGGCCGGTCCTTCTATGGTTGGCGTGTAAGGTTCAGTCGGTTCCGTTCTTGGTGAAATTGGCTGGTTCCTTAAAGGTCAAATTCGATCTTGGTAGCCGAAGCCGCAATTTATTGGCGAATTCGCGGCGTACGTACAACATATACTGGCGCGCAAGTCCGGCGCTTTTCCTAGCATGAGTAGCAGGGTCGTACTCATAGCAACGCGCCATGAAGCGGCGGCTTTCTTGAATCAGCAATTGACCAGTCTCTGGATGCTTATCATAGAGGTAGCCTGCCCATTTGACATCTGCAGTCGCAGGATTCTGCCTTCCATCTGGAACTTCTTGAATCTCGTCTCCGAGCTCGTTTGGCGCGACGATCTTGATGACATCTTCGTAGACCAACGCTACCTTATCGGCTTTATCTCCGTCCAAGTGCACAAACCTAATGATAAGCTTATCTTCTGTCCTGTTGCGCCATACTTCCTCGACAAGCATCTTCGAGCTATCCTTAAGATTGATAATTGACTTAGCTTCACTGTAACTCATCCCGAGAATCACATAGGAGCCACGAGGTTTGCTTGCACATCCAGTAAGTGCCGATGACGAAAGCAACACTATTATCAAGTTTAGAAGAACGACAATGCGCATAATCAGCGTGCGGTTTTTCCGAAACCGTGGGTGTCCCGGGGGCGCAGGCTCGGGCGAGGGGGAAGGAGTAGAACCCACGTCGGGCACCGATGAATTCGTTAATCAGGAGGAGCCGGGGTCTTGCCCGCCACGGCAGTCCGCTCGTATATCCGCTCGAAGGGGATCTCGATCCCCAGACAATCCAGCTTCAGCGTGGCGGCAAGTCCGCTGAGGACTTCCTTGCGCCAGCCGGTGTCGCCTCGGTGCAACACGGTGATCTGCGCCACGTTCTGCTCGACCAGCGCGTAGACTTCCAGAGTGCGGACCTGTTGGTAAGCATAGACCTTCTCGCGCTCATCCGTACGCCGGGTTTCGGGTGAAAGCACTTCGATGATGACCTTGGGGCGTTCGCGGTAATACTTGGCGTTGTCGGCCGCGTCGCAGGCAACGATCACGTCCGGGTAATAATACACATCCGTGACGTTCGGCGGCACCTTCACTTTCATGTCATTGATGAAAGCCTCGCAACGCTTGCCACGAAGTGCCGTGTGAAGCGTGCTGAAAAGGTTCCCGGTGATCCGATTGTGGTCGTCGCTCGCCCCGGCCATCGCGTAAACCCGGCCGTTCACGTACTCATGACGGATTTCAGAAACTCGTTCACCTTCGAGGTATTCCTCGGGGGTGATCCAGTCGCTGGATTTGACCACTGAGCTCATCGATTGGAAGTCTACCCGGTCCTGGGCTGCGCAGCCAGCGCCGCCTGCGCCTTGGCCTTGGCCTCCTCGGCCCGGCGCACGATCTCTTCAGGCGACGGCAGGCTCATGAGCACCTCGGCGGGGATGTCGCCGGATTGGGCGAGTTTGGTCAGGCACTTCTGGCGTTCGTTCAGCGCCTTGTTCGAGTCGCGTTCCTTGCTGAAGCGGCTCCTGGCTTTCTCGCTTCGCTCGCGCAACAGCGAATAGACGTCGCCCCCAAGCAGCGCGCTGATGTCCACCTTCATCTTCTCGCGCTGCAAATCAGCGTCGCTCACCACGTCGCCATTGATGGGGCCGGCCTTGTACTTCGGGAACATGATCGCGGCTTCGGGACAGACGCGCGAGCAGGCCGGGCAGTTGGTTTTGCAATTGTCGTTGTTCTGGACCTGGATCTTTTGCTCTTCGTCCACGCCGTAAACGCCGAACAGGCAGAAGGAGAGGCACTGCATGCAATTCGTGCAGCGGTCGTAGTCGATGACGGGGAACCAGGGCTTCCATTCGCCGTGGCGCGCGGCGTCGGTTTCGGCGCGAGCGCTTTCCACGGCCTCAGCGATGCCCGACGCGTCCAGCCCGGCGATGTCGTGAAAGCGCAGCGGGACCTGGCCTGCAACATCCTCTGCCCGCGGCGGGCGGCCCTCGTTGAACTGGCCCAGGACGAGCAGCGCCCCGGGACCCGCCGGGGCGACAGGCCTCGCGCCATTCGCACGCGTGATGGCGTAGCCGCGCTCCAGCAAGGCCGTTAGCGCGGTGAAGCGGTCCTCGGCGCCAAGCGCCTGGGCGCCGTCGCCTTCGTAAAGAACGATGCGAAGCGTGGTCTGATCCTTGAGAGACATTCGGGATTTGCGATTTACGATTTACTAGTTTGAGGGAGCGGGGACGGCGTTCGAAGCAGGGGCGTCCGCCGCAGTCACTTTTCCGACAGGAAGGTTAGGCTTGAGTTCCGGGCTTTCGAGGGCGGCCGTGACTTCCGCGGGGGGCAACACGCGCATGTTCAGAATCTCAGTCGCTTCCGCGGAGAGCGGCGCCTTGGCTGCCGCGAAGAGCCACTTCACGGCGCGCGGGTAGCAAGCGGCGATCTTGACGGGGCCACCCGAAGCCAGCCGTTGGAGTGCCGGGTCGCGGCGCGCAGACATTTCGCACAAGTCGGCTACGGCGTCGAAGGCCGCGCCGGACTCGCACAGTTTCTGGAGAACAGCCTTTTTAGTCCCCTCCGGCACCACCTGGGCGTAGGTGCAATTGCAATAGAGAATGCGCGGCGGTTCGGACATGACTTTCGGAGAAGGTATACACCGTAGCGTGGCGCGTGACAATGGAGTTTGAGGCGGTCGAGCGAGGCATCGGGGACGTGAAGCGTTAAATCGTTAAATCGTTAAAAGCTTGAATCGTCACGTGGGAATCTCGCAAATCCGCTTCAACGCTTCAACGCTTCAACGAACTAATTCCGCCCCTTCGACGTGGCAAGCATCTGTTCGAGCGTGGATTTGGTGTCATCGATGGCGCGCAGGATTCGTTCGTCGGTGGAGCGCCCCCGAAGCTCTGCGAGCAAGTTGATGCGGGTTTGGAGGACATTCGGATCGCCCGGCCGTTCGGCGCCGGGTGCGCCCGCCAACCCTCGAATGGTGAAGACGCGCACACCGGGAGGGATGTCCTCGGTGATGGCGACCTCCGTGAAGAGTTGGTTGGCCTGCGCGCTCGGTCCGGCATAGCTCAGCACCGCATTCATGAGGCTGGTGCGAGCCGCGGCGTCGGTGAGCTTGGGGTCCTTGTAAGCCGAGTAGAGCGCGGGCACGGCTTGTTCCTTAAGCGTGCTGTTGAGGTAGTTCAACGCTTGTTTGTCGAGGTGGCCGTTGGTCGTGACGAGCAACGTCTGGGCCGTCGGGGCGAACGACGTGTCGTTGTGCATCGCCAGCACCTGGTAAAGGTAAGCGCGGGCGTTATCGTCGATGCGGTTGGGCTGCTCGATGGGAGGCGGGTTTGCGAGGAGTTCCTTGGCGGCCTTGAGGGCGTTGTCGCGGTATTTGCCGGGGGCCTCCCGCTGGAGGACACGGGCGATATGGGCCACTTCGACACCCCGGCCCGTCGTGTCGAGTACTTCGGCCAAAATGCCCTGGGCTTTTTCGCCGCCGATTTGATCGAGCACGTCGATCAATCCCAGGCGCAGCGAAGGCGGCACAAGAAAATCGGTGAGCGCGACGTTCCGCGAGGCCCAGGCAGAAGCGGCAGCGGAGCCGACCCGTTCGCCCGCGGCGTTTAGCACGTCGACCGAGTAATCCATGTCCCGGTTCTGCTTCAGGAACTCGTGGATGACCGGCAGCGCCTCGTCTCCGATGGAAGCGAGCAGTTGCAGGTTGTAGACGACCTGGCGCAGAACGTGGTTGCGGGACTCCTCGCTCGTCTGCGGATTAAGCCGAGCCAGGCGAGCGAGGATCTCGTCGGGGGACTGCTGGTTGGTAACGGTCGTGGTGCGGGTGACGGTGCGGACATCGGGAGCGCGACGGCGGGCTTCGGCCAGTTGTTGCTCGAGGTAGGCTTTCTCGTTGGCCCAGTTGGATTCCTCGACGGCGGCGGCAGAGGCCCTCTTGGCATGATTGCGCGACAGGTAATAGTAAGCGGCTCCAAACCCCAGAACGGCGGCCAAAAGGACTGCAATAACGGTCTTCATTCGTGGCAGTGGGACTGTTCGATCAGCCTTAGACTAAGCGGCAATTGACCGGAACGCAACGGACTTGAACGGGCGAACCGGCGAGCCGGACAATCCTGTAACATGCAGTAACGGGAACACTTAACGAACGGGATTGTTTCGGCCTTACTTGCTGCCAGCTTCATATTTGCCTTGATTTGGTTTGACTGGGTCTGTTTCAGCCATACCGGGTTTGACGGAGTTTGCTTGCCGCTGACTCGGTCAACTTGGCCCCAGGATTTGTCCGATTGCTCCGTCCTGGCAGCATTGGTAATTCGAACCCGCCTGACTGAACTTGACAGGGCTTGACTGGGTTAGCGCAGGTAGCACAGACGACCCGCCTGTGCCGTCGGGCGACCCGCCCGACGGAATGGAGAGGACCACCAGCCCCGGGACCACCGCCTGGCAGTTGTAGCACTTTGTCGTGCATGCGAGCGACGATGCACATCCCGGCGCAAAGGTGTTAGCGTCAAACGAGCGAAACGAGCCAAACGAGCGAGAAAGTGGCGCGCGAGGCCGATTTTTTGGGGATTGTGGACCGTTTTTCGAGCGCTGCAGGCCCCCGAAATCCGAAATCCAAGCCCGAAAGAAGCCCGAACGCCGCCGCTTTCATCCCTCCTCGCGGCTTCGGCTTCGGATTCGGAATTCACTTCTACGGCGCCTTGTAGCCGCGCCACAGCCAGCGCAACGCCTCAGGCAGGAGGGACGCGCCATGTTTGGAGGTATGGCCACCGTCGCCGAATTCGAAACGGTAATCGTAATTCATGAACTTGAGCGCCGCAGCCATCTGCTGATTGGCCAGCGGCCAATTACCATGCGCGTTGTCCAAATCGTTTGAGCCATCCTGCAAGAAGATGCGGATAGGCTTGCGCTCCGTCTTGCGGATGAGCGCCGGATAGACGTGCCCGCCGCGAATGTTCGTGAAGCTCCCGATCGTGCTCAACACCTTGCGAAACTGATCGGGCCGCTCCCAGGCCACGGTGAAAGAGCAGATGCCCCCGCTGCTCGCTCCGCAAATCGCGCGGCCCTCCGGATCGTCCGTCAGGCGATAGCGTTTGCTGACTTCCGGCAGGATTTCCTCGAGCAAAAAGCGGGCGTAAAGCGGACCGAGTGAATCGTATTCGAAGCTGCGATTGGAGGCGGAAGCAGGCCGGCCATCGGCGCGCCGCTGGGGCGCCTCGCCCGGAGCGTAGGGACGGTCGCCGGGGTTGATGAAGATGCCAAGGGTCACCGGCATGTCGCCCCTGGCGATGAGGTTGTCGAAGACTGTCGGCACGCGCCAGGCGCCGTTCGTGCCCACGTAGCCGCCGCCGTCCTGGAAGACCATCACGCACGCGGGTTGGTTCGAGTTGTATTGTGCCGGAACATAAAGCCACCAGTCGCGGAAGGTGTTCGTGAAGATTTTGCTGGTCCAGTTGGTGAACTTTGTGACCGCGCCGCGGGGCACTCCGTCACGCGCGAACGAGTCGGGGCCAAGCGTGTAATCGTCGGCCGCACGAGCCGGCAACGCGAACAACGTCGAAAGGAAGGCGAAGAAAAGGAAGCGGGATTGCATGCGAAGCTTGTAGCAAGGGACGGCGAACGTGTCATCGAATTCCTTAAGCGCGAAGCGTCTTGGACTGCACGCACCAGCCCTCCGGCGCTTTTCAGAGACAGATTATCATTGCAGTGCTCGGATGCGCCCGCGGCGAGGTCAGAGCATTTCTTTCAGCTGGCAAACCGCTCGGATTCTTGAAACCATTCCCACGCGGCACGGAGGCCGCCTTCAGCATAAACCACAGAGCTACTCGCAAAGCCGTTCCATTTTTGCGCCTATGAGAGATCGTTGTTTTTTTCGAGGTCCTCTCTACCTCACTTCCGTGGCCGCGATATTGTTCAGCGCCGCCCTGGCGCAAAGTCAAAACGGCGACCCCGCGTTGTCGAACCTCAGGGTCACTTCGAGATCCGTGGACTCACGTGTCGTGGAGCATTTGCGGAGCGCGTACGACGCGGGGGATTCGTACGTGGGGTCGAAAGGCCGGCGAAAACTGCTCCGCCTGCCCGGTGCGGTCGCGCTGCGAGTGGCCACCGATGCGCAGGGGCGTGCCACGTTGGACGGGCTCACGGTGAAAGGTGGCGCGCTGGACGGCTACAAGCGGTCCGCGGCAGCTAAGAGCGGGTTTGTGTGGCTGAAAGGCGGCGAGACGGAGCGCGAATTGCAAACGAAGGATCGCACGGCACTCCCGGCAATGATTGCCAGCCTGAGGCGGGCCGCCGGTGTGCGAACCGCCAATCCCGTGTTCATTGAACCTGGGAGCGGCTTGTGGGCCATGACGACGGACGAAATCATCATCGCGCTCAAGCCGGACGTGGATCCGAAAGCGTACTTCGGCGCGCAATGGCCGGATACGAAGCCGCTCTTCGCGCCGCTGGGGCAATACGTCCTCACGTTGCCGGCGGTGGAGAGTGAAGCGATCTTCACCGAAGTGGATCGACACGCTGCGGACCCGCGCGTCGCCTGGGCGGAGCCGAACTTCCTTTGTCAGATCCTGGGCAGTCTGACGCCGAACGATCCGCGGTTCATCGAGCAATGGCATCTGCGTAACACGGGCCAGACGGGCGGCACGCCGGGCGCGGACGTGAAGGCGACCGCAGCCTGGGATCGCGCGACGGGAAGCAACTCGATCGTCATCGCGGTGCTCGACAGTGGCTTTGAACTCACGCATCCCGAGTTGTCGCCGAATCTTGCGACCAACGCGTTCGAGATTCCCGGGAATAACATCGACGACGACAGCAACGCATTGGTGGATGACGTGCGAGGTTGGGATTTTTGGGACTTTGACAACGATCCCAGCTCGACCGCGTTCTTCGACGATCACGGCACCGCCGTGGCAGGCGTGGCGATGGCCGCCGGAAACAACGCGACCGGTGTCGCGGGCATGGCATTCGGCTGCCGCTTGCTGCCGTTGCGTACGGGCGAGGCGCTGGGTGGCGGCTCGTCCAGCGGAAACCCCACCGTCCTTGCCAACGCGCTTTACTACGCGGCTGGCGGTTTCAACCAGTCGGTGCGCTGGCGCGGCGCCGACGTGATCGTGATGAGCTTCGAGTCGTTTCAGGCTGAGGTTGTGGACAGCGCGCTGACCTACGCCACGACCCAGGGCCGAAGCGGGCGCGGCTGCCCGTCGTTTGTTGCCATGGGCAATCATGGCGCCGACTGGCGCTCCTTCACCATCGAGGGAATCCCGGCGGGCACTTATGACTTCGAATGGAAGTACACCAAGAATGCCAACGGCGTGGACGGTGAGGACGCCGTTTGGATGGCGCAGGTGACGTTCCCCGGCGGCGCGACGGAACGGTTCGACGGCGCATCCTTTCCGCCGGCCGGCTGGACAACTTCGGGCAACGCAGGCTGGACCCGCGCCGCCGACCCCGCGCACGCCTACGGAGCGTCGCTCTTCACCGCGCGCAGCGGGATCATCGATCACAACCAGAGCACCGGCCTCCTGACGACACGCACGGTGGGCGCCGGGGATCTGGTCTATTATTACTGGGTCTCCAGCGAGCAGAATGCGGATACCTTTTTCCTGACGATCGGCAGCTCCATACAGTCGGCCACAACGCGATCCGGCGTGCCCTTCATCCGGTCCGGGCCGAGCTATCCCGGAACGCACACGAACGTCATCACTGTCGGCGCGAGCACCCATTGGGACACCCGGGCCTATTACTCCCAGATTGGCGGCAAGATCGACTTCGTCGCGCCCGGCGGCGGTGGTGGCGGTGCAGCCCTGTTGACCACGGACCTCACCGGCACCAATGGCGGCAATACGGCAAGCGGCGCGGCCGGTAATTACCTGGCCTCCCAGGGAACGTCTCTGGCGAATCCCCTCGCCGCCGGCATCGGCGCGCTGATGCTCTCCGTGACGCCAAACCTGACCGCCGTGCAAGTGCGCGACATCCTGCGCCTGACGGCCGACAAGGTCGGGCCCGTGCCTTACACCAATGGCTGGAATCCTTACTACGGCGCCGGACGCGCCAACGCGTCCAATGCGGTAGCGGTTGCCTGGGCGCCGAGTTGCCTCGGCGTGCCGCTCGTCGTCACAAGCCTTGCCGACGCCGGCCTGGGCACGTTGCGCGACGCCATCGAGCGCGTGAACGCCGCGGGTTGTCCGGGCACCATCTCCCTCGCGGTCACGGGCGTGATTCAGCTCGCGTCGTCGTTGCCGGCAATCGTACCGGGTGCCACCGTGACCGGGCCCGGCACGAATCACCTCACCGTCAACGGCGCCGGCGCCCACGGCATCTTCGCTTTCGCCGGTGGGAATGCGAACAAGCTGAGCGGCGTCCGCCTGGTCAACGCCTTTTCGGCGAACCACGGAGCGGCGTTGCGCAACAACGGGCGCACCGTGCTGGAGAATTGCGTCATCTCGAACAGTGTGACTCTCCAATCCTTCGGCGGGGCCGTCTGCAGTTTCCCCGGTGGCTCGTTGTTCGGCACCAACTGCATTTTCGTCAACAACATCGTTCGCGGTGGCGACGGCGAGAGCCGTCCCGAGGCAACGGCGAGCGGCGGTGGCGGCGGCGGCGGCGCGGGGATGGGCGGCGCGATTTATTCGGACGGGCCGCAACTCGCCCTGCACGGTTGCGCGTTCATCGGCAACGCAGCCGTGGGCGGCAACGGCGGCAACGGCGGGGGGAATGGCTCGGATACTCGCGGAGGCGATGGAGGGTTTCCAAACCGTGGCGTTGGGGGAGCTCTGAATAGCGTGGGTGGCAGTGGGGGATTCGGCGGCGGTGCCGGTGGGGGCGGTGGAAGTGTTTCCCAGTCCACAGACCACGGGGGCCCAGGGGGCTTCGGGGGCGGGGGAGGCGGAGCTGGCGCGTCACGTTTCGGCGGAAGTGGCGGAACGGGCGGCGCCGGTGGCCAATACGGCGGCGGGGGCGGCACCTCGTGCTGTTCCTTCGCGGGCGGCGGGGGCGGCGGCGCGGGGCTTGGCGGCGCAATTTTCGCCAGCACTGGCGCGGTGGCGCTGGTGAATTGCTCGTTCAGCGGAAATCGCGCCACAAACGGCGTCGGCGGCACCGGCTCGTTCGGCGCCGGCAATGGCCAGCCAGGCCAGGGCGTTGGCGGAGCGCTCTTTAGTCTCGAAGCCAAAATCACGCTGGTGAACTCGACCTTCTCGGGGAACGACGCGGCGACCACCGATGACGACGTGGGCGCTTCGACCATTGTCACGACGCTGGCGGACAGCGGCGCCGGCTCGTTGCGCCAGGCCGTTTACAACGCAGCGGCCCGTCCCGGGCCGGACACCATCACGTTCGCCACCAACGGCGTGATCCAGCTCACGAGCGATTTGATACTGGTGAATGACACAGTGACCATCGCCGGCCCAGGCGCGGAGTTGCTCTCCATCCGGGGCAACGGCACGCGCTCCGTTTTCTGGTTGGCCAGCGGAAAACTGTCCATCCTCAACCTGACGATCCGCGATGGCCGCGCTCCGTCCAGGGGAGGCGGCATCGCGGTGATTTTCGGGGAGCTAGTCCTGGATGGGATCACCTTCACGAACAATTCAGCGGTTGAAAATGGCGGCGCTTTGGACGGGCCGGCGACCATCCGGCGCTGCGTGTTCGCCGGCAACAGCTCCGATACGATGAATGGCGGGGCCATTCGGAGCGGCGATTCCATGCTGATCACCGACAGCACATTTTACGGGAATCGTGCCGGCCTGCGCGGCGGCGCGATCTATCATGACTTCGGCGTGCTGACGATGAGCAACTGTACGGTGTCCGGCAACGTCGCCAATGACCACGGCGGGGGGATCTCACTGGCGCAGGGCTGGAGCCTCAATCTGCGGCATTCGACGATCTCCAGCAACATCGCCAACAACGACGGCATTGGCATTCAAGACGGTGGCGGCGTGCATAACGCGTTCGGCGTCGTGAGCCTTTCCCACACGATCATCGCTGGCAATGTGGCGCGCAACAGTTCGCAGCCCGATGTTTCCGGCGCCTTTTCCAGCGGCGGCTTCAATCTGATTGGCAATACGACCTTCACCGGTGGCTGGACTTCCAACGACCTCACCGGCATCGCGCCGTTACTCGGCCCGCTGCGCAACAATGGCGGCCCGACACCGACGCAGTATCCATTGCCCGGCAGCCCGGTCATCAACGCCGGGGACCCGTCCTTTGCGGGCACAGGACTCACCGACCAGCGCGGCCAACCGCGCGTGTTCTCGGGCCGTGTGGATATTGGCGCGGTCGAATTCGTGCCGGCGGGCAATGCGGTGACTTTCGACGGCGTGAACGATTTCCTGGTGTTGAGCAATGCGGGCTTGAGTCTGCCCACCAACGAGATCACCATCGAATTCTGGGAACGCGTCGAAACGGTGCGCGACCAGTTCAGTTTCATCCTGTGGCCGGATGTGGTCTCGAACCGTGTCAGCTTCAGCTCCGTGCGTGCCAACCGGTTGACCTATTGGGATTTTGGAGACCTGTTCAATGGCGGTCGCGTGGTCTACGGCACCCCGCCCGGCACGACCAACCAATGGACGCATTGGGCGGTGGTCACCACACGCGCGGGCAACGCCATGCGGGTTTACCGCAACGGCGCGCTGGACAGTTCAACCGCCACCAATCGCAGCTTCGTGCGATACGCCGCGGCGCTCGTGCTCGGCGCGCGGCTGGACGCGCCGCTGGAATTCTTCAAGGGTGACCTGGATGAGTTTCGCATTTGGTCAATTGCCCGCACGCCTGCTGAAATTCAGTCCACCCTGTTCACAAGTCTTTGTCCGCCGCAGCCGGACCTCTGGGTCTATTGGAAGTTTGACGAAGCCTCCGGCACGACCGTCTTCGACCACAGCGGCAACGAACGCCATGCCACTCTCATGAACGGCGCCAGCCGGAGCGTCTCCTTTGCGCCGGTGCTGGGTCCCGGCACGCTCCGCCTCTCCCACATCAGCCCGACACACGTCCGCCTGACGTGGTCTCCGAACGTCGGTTGCCTGCAAAGCGCTCCTGAAGTGACGGGGCCCTGGTCCGATATCCCCGGCGCCACCAACGGCCAGGTCATCGTCACGTCCCCTGCCCGGCAGTTCTTCCGGGTAGCCCAATAGCGTCGCTGCCGGGCCTCCCAGGATGAAAAGCTTCACCCGCGCTGGCCTTCTTCTCTGCGTACTCGGCGTCGTTTGCCGTGCGCCGGCCGCCGACCAGCCGCCAAACTTTGTTCTCATCCTCACCGACGACCTGGGCTGGCGCGACCTGGGCTGCCAGGGGAGCGACTTCTACCAGACGCCGAACATCGACCGCCTCGCGCGCGAGGGGATGCGCTTTACCCAGGCTTACGCCGCCGGACCGGTCTGCTCGCCAACGCGCGCCAGCATTATGACGGGGCAGCATCCCGCGCGACTGCGCCTCACCGATTGGCTGCCCGGCCGCGGCGACCGCAAGGACCAGAAAATGAACCGGCCGGCCCTCGAAACGAATCTGCCCGCCAGCGCGGTGACTCTGGCGGAGGCGCTCAAGTCCGCCGGCTACGTCACGGCGGCCATCGGCAAGTGGCATCTTGGAGGCAAAGGGTCACTTCCGCAGGACCACGGATTCGATCGGAACATCGCCGGCGACCATCGCGGCTCGCCTGCCAGCTATTTCGCGCCGTTCGGAAATGGCGACAAGGCGATGCCCGGCCTTGAGCAAGCCCCGGCCGGCGAATACCTCACTGACCGCCTCACCATCGAAGCGGAGAAATTCATCGAAAGCAGTCGTGAGAAACCGTTCTTCCTCTACCTCGCGCATTTCGCGCCGCACATCCCGTTGTCCGCGAAGAGCAATCTCGTCGCCAAGTATCGTGCGGCCATCCAACCCGGCTCGACTCACACCAATGCGCTCTACGCGGCGATGCTGGAGAGCATTGACGACAGCGTCGGTCGCATCCTGAGGAAGCTCGACGAATTGAACCTCACGGACAACACCCTCGTAGTATTCACTTCTGACAATGGTGGGCTCTCGGTTCGTGAGGGGCCGAATACTCCCGCCACATCCAATGCGCCGCTGCGCGCCGGGAAGGGCCATCTCTACGAAGGCGGGATTCGCGTGCCGCTTATCGTTCGCTGGAAAGGCACCGTGCCCGGTGCGACCACCGAATCGACACCGGTCACCAGCTGCGACCTTTACCCGACGCTCGTCGGTTTGGCTGGCGCTGGATCGGCCGGTGACACTGCCCTGGATGGAGTTTCGTTGGCGCCTCTTCTCAAGCGCACTGGCCCCCTCAATCGCGACCCGTTCTTCTGGCACTACCCGCACTACTCCAACCAGGGCGGCAAACCCGGCGGCGCCATTCGCGACGTTGACTTCAAGCTCATCGAATCGTACGAAGGCGGCTATCTCGAACTCTACAATCTCGCCGACGACCCCGGCGAAACCAACAACATCGCCGGCGCACAGCCCCAACGTGCCAATGAACTCGCGAAGAAACTCGCCGACTGGCGGCGCCGCATCCACGCCGAGATGATGACCACGAACGCCGCTTACGAGCCGGTGCCCATCCCACCCTCCGCCGACGGCACGGTCGTCCTGCCGGCGCACGAGGCCACCCTCCACGGCTCGACCCTCCGCTACGAACCGCCCGCGCACAAGAACACGCTTGGTTACTGGACGAAAAAGGAGGACTGGGTCAGTTGGGAGTTCACCGTTGCGAAGCCGGGCAAATTCTCCGTCGAAGTCCTTCAAGGTTGTGGCAAAGGGAGCGGCGGCGCAGACGTGGAAGTGAGCGTCGGCGCGGAGCAACTCTCGTTCGTCGTCGAAGACACGGGGCATTTCCAAAACTTTGTCCCGCGCAACATCGGCACAGTGTCGCTCACCACGACAGGCCCCCACATGCTTGCCGTGAAACCGAAAACCAAGCCCGGCGTGGCCGTAATGGACTTGCGGCGCGTGAGGCTTCAGCCGCTCGCGGAATGAGCACTGCGATGGAAAGCCTGTGGATGGACCCTAAAAGCGCGGGAGGGCGCCGAGGCTCCCATCGCAGCGCCAAGACGCGCGCGAATGATTCGGCGAACCCCAGGAACTCGTGGCCTCGGATGAACGAACCGTCATCTCCTATTCATTGGAATTATTACGAGCCCTACATACATTCCGTGCATTCGACGCTCATGGACCTTGCGAGACTTGCGGTTCTGTCCATCCTCTCCGCCGCCGTCGTCCTTTCGAATGGCTGTGTCAGCACTCGAAAGGATGGCAGCGCCGTCTCCAGGGAACTGGAGCGGCGCAGCGGATACTCGCTGACCAATGCCGGGCCGGGCGAAGTCCTTTTGCCGGCGAACGTGTCGCTCGACGACGGACTTTCGGAAGACGAGGCGGTGATGCTCGCCTTGTGGAACAACGCCGCGTTTCAAGAAGCCCTCGCTGATTTGGGGCTTTCGCGGGCGGACTTGATACAAGCGGGGATGTTGCCAAATCCAAGCCTTTCGCTGCTCGTTCCGGTGGGCGCGAAGCCGCTGGAACTCACCGTCAAATACCCGTTCGAGATTCTCTGGCTGCGCCCAAACCGCGTGGCGTCGGCAAAACTCGATTACGAACGCACGGCCCAGCGGCTCGTGCAAAGCGGGCTGGATTTGATTCGCGACGTGCGCGTGGCTTTCGCCGAAGCCACGCTGGCGGACGAACGGTTGAAGCTGGCGACCGAATCGCACTCGCTCAGTTCGCGCATCGCCGAAATCGCGCAGGCCCGGTTGCGCGCGGGGGATGTGAGCGAACTCGAAGCAGGCCAGGCCGACATCGATGCGCTTCAAGCGCGAGAGCTTCTGGCGCGCGTGCAACAGGACACCGGCGTGGCCCGCGAGCGGCTGCGCCATCTGCTCGGGCTCGGACTGGGCCCCTGGGCGGATCGGCTCACGACGCCCGCGTTGCCGCCGCGAACGGCGCCGGAAGTCGATGGGTGCCTGACCAACGCGCTGGCGGCGAGACCGGATTTGCGCGCCGCGGAGATCGGATTGGAAGCCGCCGGCAAACGCATTGGGCTCGCGCGGGCCGAGACGTTTACGCTGGCCGCCGGCATCAACGGCAAGGATGTCGGCTCCGGCGCGAGCAAGGAGTTCCTCGTCGGCCCTTCGTTCGATCTCGCACTGCCGATTGTGAACCAGAACCAGGGCGGCATCGCGCAGGCCAAGGCCAAATTCGAGAAGGCCGCCCGGCAATACTACACGGTGCGCGACCGCATTGTGCTCGAGGTGCGCGAGGCGCACACACGCCTGACGCAAGCGCAGGAAAGTTACGACCAGTGGCAGCAGCGCATTCTGCCGCCGCTCGAAGAATCCGTGCGCCAATCCGAGAAGGCTTACGCCGCGGGCAACGTCGCTTATCTCATGGTCCTCGAAAACAACCGCAAACTGTCTGACGCCCGCGTCAAGGCCGTCAGTGCCGCGGCCGACCTGCGCCGGGCGCGCGCGGAACTGGAGCGCAGCGCCGGCCAGCGTCTTGACGCAGACCCGAACGCGCCATCCCCAGCTTCAAAATGAAACGCCCCGAATTCACTGCGCGGAACCGCGTCGCCTGGCTTTGCGTGATGGCCGCTTCTGGATGTTCCCTCATCGCCGCCGACTCGGGCAAGTTTCCAGCGCCGGCGAAGGTGGTGACTCCCGCCAAGGAAGCCGACCTCGCCACACTGACGTTGACGCCGGAAGCCGAGAAGCGCCTTGGGATTGAGACGGCGGTGGTCGAGCGCCGCAAGCTGAACCGCACAAGATTGCTCGGCGGAGAGGTCATTCTCCCCGCCAGGCAAAACGGAACTGGCACAAACGCGTCCAGCGGCCAATCGGTGTTTCCGATTCTCCCCTCTCTTTCGCCCGCGGAACTTGTGCGGCTTGCTCAGTCGCAAATCGACGCCGACGGCCAGGTCGACCAGGCGAAGGTGCAACTGGACGCCGTGAAAGTCGCGTTGGCTCGTGCCGAGCAGTTGGTGCGTGACAAGGCCGGCACGGCGCGCGCGGTGGATGACACGCGCGCGCAGGTCGCCCTCGCCGAAGCCGGCCTCCGCACGGCCCAGGCCCGACGTGAGTTGCTGGGTCCGCCCGTGCTTGATGTCTCCACGCCGCCCATGTGCTGGGTGCGCGTGCCCGTTTATGTCGGCGAAACGGCCAAACTCGACTCGAAGGCGCAAGCCCGTGTCGGCGGACTCTCCGGCGTCACGTCTACCGCAACACGGCCTGCAACACCTGTCCCCGCCCCGCCCTCGGCCAACGCTGCTGCGGCCACGGTGGACTGGTTCTACGAAGTTTCGAACGAGGACGGCGCGCTTCGGCTCGGTCAACGGGTCGGCGTGACGATCCCCTTGCGCGCGGACGAGGAGAGTCTCGTCGTGCCGTGGTCAGCGGTGGTGCACGACGTGCATGGCGGGACCTGGATCTATGAGAGGTCCGCCCCTCAGGCTTACACTCGACGCCGCGTTCAAGTGAAGCAGGTCGTCGCCGAACTCGCGGCGCTGGACGGTGGAGTGAAGCCGGGCGCCAGCGTGGTCATCACGGGTGTTGCTGAACTGTTCGGCACCGAGTTCGGTGCCGGCAAGTAGCCCATGATGAAATGGCTTATCGCCGTTTCGCTGCGGCAACGGGTCCTGATACTGGCGCTGTCGGCGGTGCTTGTGGTGTTCGGCATCCGCGCCGTGCGGACGACCCCGCTCGACGTCTTTCCCGAATTCGCCCCGCCCCTGGTGGAAGTCCAAACTGAAGCCCCGGGCCTCTCCACCGAGGAAGTCGAAAGCCTCATCAGCGTGCCGCTCGAAAACGGGCTCAACGGCGTTTCGTGGTTGAAGACGTTGCGCTCGAAGTCCGTGCTCGGCCTTTCGTCGGTGGTTTGCATTTTCAAGGAAGGCACGGACCTGATGCGAGCGCGCCAGTTGGTGCAGGAACGCGTGGCCACCATTGCGTCGCGCCTGCCGGCGGTCGCTCACGCTCCGGTGATTCTCCCGCCGCTTTCGTCCACAAGCCGCGCCCTGAAAATCGGCGTTTCGTCGAAGAAGCTTTCCCAGATGGAGCTTTCCGATCTTGCGCTCTGGACGATTCGCCCGCGGCTCATGGCCGTGCCGGGTGTGGCGAACGTGGCCATTTGGGGCCAGCGCGACCGACAATTTCAGGTGTTGGTGGACCCTGACCGGCTGGCGGCCAATGGCGTGTCGCTCGAGCAAGTCACGCGCGCCGCCGGCGACGCCGCGGCAGTGGCTGCCGGCGGATTCGTTGAGTTGCCGAACCAGCGGCTGCCGGTGCGGCATCTGTCGGCAATTGAAACTCCCGAGGATCTCGGACGCACGGTGATTCATTTCACCAACGGCGTGCCCCTCCGAATTGGCGACATGGCCGAGGTCGTCGTGAGCCACCCGCCGCCCATTGGCGACGCGGTCATCAACGACGGACCCGGCCTGTTGCTCATCGTCGAGAAACAACCGTGGGGCAACACGCTGGAAGTGACGAAGCAGGTCGAGGCAGCCCTGGAAGCGCTTAAGCCAGGGCTGAAGGACGTGGACATTGACTCGACCATCTTTCGTCCAGCGACGTTCATCGAGCGCTCCTTGCAAAACCTCACGCACGCCATGGTGCTGGGTTGTGTGCTCGTCGTGGTGATTCTCGTCGCCTTCCTGTTTGACTGGCGCACGGCGCTCATCAGCCTTTCGGCCATTCCACTCTCTTTGCTCGCGGCCGCCGTGGTGCTGCATCTGCGCGGCGGCACGCTGAACACCATGGTGCTGGCCGGCCTGGTGATTGCCGTGGGCGAAGTCGTGGATGATGCAATCATCGGCGTGGAAAACGTCTCGCGGCGCCTCCGCCTGAATCGGGCGGCGGGCCATCCGCTCTCGCCATTCCGCGTCGTGCTGGAGGCATCACTCGAAGTCCGCAGCGCCGTGGTTTATGCGAGCCTCATCGTCGCGCTGGTGTTCGTGCCCGTGTTCTTCCTGGAAGGGCTTGCGGGAACGTTTTTCCGGCCGCTCGCGTTTTCCTACGTTCTGGCCATTCTGGCCTCGCTGCTCGTGGCACTGACCGTCACGCCGGCGCTGTGCCTGCTGCTGCTCCCCAGGGCGGCGCAACGGCACGCCGACGCGCCGCTGACCCGCTTGCTCAAGCGCGGTTACCGCGCCGTCCTGCCGTCCCTGGTGGCCCGGCCGGGCCTGGCCGCGGGGATTCTTGTCGTGGCCTTCGCGCTGACCGGCCTGGCCTTGCCCCGATTGGGCGAAGAGTTCCTGCCGAACTTCAAGGAGACGGATTTTCTCATGCATTGGGTCGAGAAACCGGGCACGTCGCTCGACGCCATGCGCCGCATCACCGTGCAGGCGAGCAAGGAACTGCGGGCCGTGCCCGGCGTGCGCAATTTCGGCTCGCACATCGGCCGTGCGGAAGTGGCCGACGAAGTGGTTGGGCCGAATTTTACCGAATTGTGGATTAGCCTCGACCCCAACGTCGACTACGACCGCACGGTGGCAAAAATTCAAGAAGTGGTGGAAGGCTATCCCGGGCTCTACCGAGACCTGCTGACTTACTTGAAGGAGCGCATCAAGGAAGTGTTGACCGGCGCGAGCGCGACGATTGTCGTGCGGCTTTACGGTCCGGACATGACCGTCTTGCGCGAGAAAGCACAGGAGGTCAACAAGTCCATCACCGACGTCAAGGGCGTGGTGAACCTGAAGGTCGAGCCGCAAGTGCTCGTACCGCATATTCAGGTGCGTCTCAAGCCCGAGGTCGCGGCGAACTTTGGGCTCACTCCTGGCCACGTCCGGCGAGCGGCCACGACTCTCATCAAAGGGACGAAGGTCGGTGAGGTGTACAAGGAGCAAAAGGTGTTCGACGTCGCGGTCTGGGGCGTGGAACGCGTGCGGCACGACATCCAGGCATTGCGTGAGTTGACGATCGAAACGCCCTCTGGCGCCCGTGTGCCCCTGGGCGACGTGGCGGAACTCGACATCGCGCCAACCCCCAACGAAATCAAACGCGAAAACGCCTCCCGACGCATCGACGTGACGTGCAACGTCGCCGGCACGGACCTCGGCGCGGTGGCGCGCGAAATCCAGACCCGCGTTCAGGGGCTTTCCTTCCCGCTGGGCTATCATCCTGAGTTCCTCGGCGAATACGCGGCGCGCCAATCCTCTCGCAATCGTTTGCTGCTGCTCGCGGCGTTTTCAGTGCTGGGCATTCTGGTCCTGCTGCATGTCGATTTTCGTTCCACGCGAATCGTGCTCCTCGTTGCGCTCACACTGCCCTTCGCCTTGATTGGCGGAGTCGCAGGCGCCTTCTTGAGCGGCGGCGTGCTGTCCCTGGGTTCGCTGGTGGGCTTCGTGACGGTGTTGGGCATCGCCGCGCGCAACGGCATCATGCTCATCAGCCACTATCGACACCTTGAGCAGAACGAAGGCATGGCGTTGGGCAGGGAGTTGGTCCTGCGCGGAGCCGAGGAACGCCTGGCGCCCATATTGATGACTGCCGCGTGCGCCGCGCTGGCCCTGCTGCCCCTCGTTGTCAAAGGCAACGTGCCCGGGCACGAGATTGAGTACCCGATGGCGGTCGTCATCCTCGGCGGTCTGGCTACTTCGACGTTATTGAATCTCTTCTTGATGCCATCGCTCTATTCGCGCTTCGGACGCAGCCACACCATTCCCGATGAGGCGATCCCGCGAACAAATGAGGGTTAGAAACAAGCGTTTGCCGGGTCAGGCAAGCGAGCCTGACATGCTTCATCGCGAGCAATTTTGACGTTGACATTTGGTCGCTCCAGATGGGCTGACCGATTTTCGGGTGCCTTTTGCGTCCAAATGCAAGGGCAACAATAAGTTGGGCTGTCGTGTAGCTAAGCCTACAAAGGGTTGTATATTCAGCCGACGGAGCTAGAAATAAGAGTTGTGTCTCCAAGCCGTTTTCACTATCATTTCGGAGACGATTTTCGGACGCGATAATTGCGTCCTGTGCGAACTGTTTTATGGCAACCGCGAGCCTTGAATTGGAACCCAATCGAATGTCTGCGACACCTGAGCCTGACTCGACTTACGACTCTTCGAAGCTCGGAAAACTCGAGGGTCTTGAGGCAGTTCGAAAGAAGCCAGGGATGTATATCGGCGGCACCGACGAACGGGCCCTGCACCACTGCGTTTCCGAAGTGCTCGACAATTCGGTGGACGAATTCCTGGCGGGACACTGCAACAAAATAGACGTCACGATCCATGTGGATGGTTCCATCTCGGTGCGCGACAACGGGCGGGGCATCCCGGTGGATATGCATCCGGAATACCATATCCCCGGCGTCGAGTTGGTGCTCACGACCCTCCATTCCGGCGGCAAATACGGCCAGGGCGGCTACACCTATTCCGGCGGAACGCACGGTGTCGGCGCCAAGTGCGTCAACGCCGTCAGCGAATGGTTCGAGGTGGAGGTGTCCCGCGGCGGCCAGGTGCACCACATGGAGTTCGAGCGCGGCAAGACCATCAAGAAGCTCGAAGTCATCGGCAAGGCCCGCGGCACCGGCACGCTCGTCACGTTCAAACCCGACCCGGAAATCTTCAAGGAAACCACCGAATTCAAGGCCGACCGCATCACTCAACGCCTGCGCGAGCTGGCGTTCCTGAATTCCGGCCTCGAGATCACTTTCCTTGACGAGCGCGTGGCCGAGGCGGCGAAGCAGGAATCGTTTTACTATCGCGACGGAGTCGAGGAGTTCGTCAAGCAGCTCAGCAAGGGCAAGCAGGTCCTGCATCCCAAGCCCATTGCCTTCGCCGGCAAGCGCCCACACGAGTACGGCCACGATGGCAAACCGCGCAAGGCGGACATCCACGTCGATGTCGTCCTCCAGTACAACGACAGTTACAGCGCCCAGGTCCTCTGCTACACGAATACCATCAATAATCCCGACGGCGGCGCGCACCAGGCCGGGTTCCGAACCGCGCTGACCCGTTCGGTCAATCAATACGCGAAGCAAAACAATCTGCTGAAGGAGAAGGATCCGACCGTCTCCGGCGATGACTTGCTCGAGGGCCTCGTGGCGGTGATCTCGATCAAGCATCCCGATCCGAAATTCAACAATCAGCCGAAGGAAAAGCTCCTGTCGCCGGAAGTCGAAGGCATCGTCAGTTCGATCACTTACGACGGCCTGATGAATTACTTCGATTCAAACCCGGGCATCGGCAAGCGCATCGTCGATAAGGGTCTTAATGCCGCCCGTGCCCGTGAAGCCGCCCGCAAGGCCCGCGAAGCCGTGCGCAAGAGCGCGCTCACCGGCGGCGGGCTGCCCGGCAAGCTGGCGGATTGCTCCGACCGCGACCCGGCGAATACCGAGATTTACATTGTCGAGGGCGATTCAGCCGGCGGTTCGGCCAAACAAGGGCGCGATCGCAAGTTTCAGGCGATCCTGCCCATTCGCGGCAAGCTCATCAACGTCGAGAAAGCCCGGTTGGACAAGGTCCTCCAGAACAACGAAATCCGCACCATGATCACCGCCATCGGCACGGGCATCGGGGATGGCGAGGGAGAGGGCGCGTTCGACCTCAACAAGCTGCGCTACCACAAGATCATCATCATGACCGACGCGGACGTGGACGGCTCGCACATCCGCACGCTGCTGCTCACGTTCTTCTACCGGCAGATGACGCAGCTCGTGAAGCAGGGCTTCGTTTACATCGCCCAGCCGCCGCTCTACTCGATCACACGCAAGAAGCGCACCGAGTACGTCGATGACGACGTTCAGCTCAATCGAATCCTCATCCAAATCGGCACCGAGGAAGTGCGCTTGAAGAACCTGGCCGACGGGCGCGAATTTTCGCAGAAGCAGCTCGAGGAGATACTCGAACTGCTCGAATCGCTCGACAAACACGCCACCTACATCCGCCGACAGGGCGGCGACTTCGCGGACTACGTCGAGAAACGCAACGGGGAGCGTGAATTTCCCTCGCACCTCGTCAAGGTTCGCGAAGGCAACCACGAAACGGTCCATTACTTCCTCAGCAACGACGCGTTCGAGGAATTCAAGTCGGCCAACTCCGAGTTGTTCAATGGCGACACGGAAGCCGAGCGGCGCCGCGACGGGCCGATCCGCCGCGCCCGGTACGCGGACCTGCACCATGAGAGCAAGGCGGTCGCCGAACTGATCACCAAGCTCTCCCGCAAGGGACTCAGTGTCGAGCACTACGCCGCGCAGGATCACCCGCTTTTCGAGTTGATCGAGGGCGAAGGCGACAAGGCCGTCGTCACTCCTTTGTTTTCCATCGCAGATATCCTCAGCGGCGTGAAGGCCGTCGGCAAGCGCGGCATCCAGATTACCCGCTTCAAGGGACTTGGCGAAATGGACGCCAAGGAATTGTTCGAAACCACGATGAACCCGGCCAAGCGCAAGCTGCTGCGCATCGACCTTACCGACGCCGTCGAGGCCGAGGAGATGTTCACCAAGCTCATGGGCGACGAAGTCGAGCCGCGCAAGCAGTTCATCGAGGACAACGCGCTCAATGTACGGAACCTGGATGTGTAGCGGACCTAAAATGAAAACCGCTGTCAGCGTCAGCAAAGCCCGCGCGCAGTTGCCGAGCCTCCTTAGAAAGGTCGCGGCGGGTGACACGATCGCCATCTGCAAAAACGACGTGGCCTTCGCATACATCGTCTCGCGCGACCGCTGGGAGGCGGTGCTCGAAACCATGGAGATAATGGCCAATCCCAAAGCCATGAAAGCCATTCGTAATCATGAAGCAGGCCGGACGAAGTACAAGGATGTGAGCTGCCTGGATGAGGATTAGGGTCAAAGTCGGCCCCCAAGTGGAAGCATTCGTGAAATCGCTGGCACCCGATCCCCGTCGCGCCCTGAGTCGCGCCATCAAGGGACTGGCGCAAGCTCGCGGTGACGTGAAGCAGCTGGAAAGCCACTTGAAGGGCTATTCCCGGCTTCGCGTTGGCAGTCATCGCGTCATCTTTGCGACGCGTGCTGAAGCGGATGAGCGCATTGTGGATTGCCTGTTCGCCGAGCGCCGCCCCGTGATTTACGAACTGTTTGCCGAACAGGTCCGCCGCCAGATGGAAGCGCACGAACCAAACCAGTAATCCGCACTTTTTCCCATGCCCGACGACACTGACACACCCAACCCACCGGAGACTCCCGGCGACAGCGGCCCGTCCGCGCTGAGCGGCACGCCGCTCTACGCCGCCAACGAGAAGATCACCAAGATCAACGTCGCCGACGAGATCAAGAACTCGTTCCTCGACTACTCGATGTCGGTGATCATCTCCCGCGCCCTGCCTGACGTGCGCGACGGCCTCAAGCCCAGCCAGCGCCGCATTCTATTCGCGATGCACGAGCTGAACCTTTTCCCGGGACGCAAGCCCTACAAGTGCGCCAAAATTTGCGGCGATACCAGCGGCAATTACCATCCCCACGGCGAGGCTGTCATTTATCCAACACTCGTCCACATGGCCCAACCGTGGTCGATGCGCGAACGTCTGATTGAAGGGAAGGGCAATTTCGGCTCCGTCGAGGACGATCCACCGGCCGCCATGCGTTACACCGAAGCGCGCCTTACGCATCTCGGGGCCGCGCTGATGCAGGACATGGACAAGGAAACGGTGGATTTCGTCCCGAATTACGACGAGCGCATGACGGAGCCCACCGTCTTCCCCGCCGCCTTCCCGAACCTCCTGGTCAACGGCGGCACGGGCATTGCCGTCGGCATGGCCACGAACATGGCTCCGCACAATCTCGGCGAAGTCATCGATGGCATCTGCGCCCAAATCGAAAACCCGGCCATCACTATTCCCGAACTGATGCAGTTCGTGAAAGGCCCGGACTTTCCGACCGGCGGCATGGTGTGCGGCATCGAGGGCATCAAGAGCTATTTCCACACCGGCCGCGGAAGCGTGAAGTTGCGCGGCAAGGTCGGCGTCGAGCAGTTAAGAGGCGGGCGCGAGCAACTCGTCATCACGGAGATTCCCTTCAACGTCAACCGGGCCTTCCTTGAGCAGCAGATCGCCGACCTCGTCAACGAAAAGGTCATCACGGACGTCGCGGCGATGCGCAATGAGTCCGACGAGCATTGCCGCCTGGTCATCGAACTCAAGCGCGACGCCATCGCCAAGGTCGTCATCAACAACCTCTATCAGTACACGCAGATGGAGGTCAGTTTCAGCGTCAACGCGCTCGCCATCGATCACGGCAAGCCCAAAACGCTCAATCTCAAGGAACTCATCGCGGCCTACATCGATCATCGCCGCGAAGTCGTCCTGCGCCGCGCCCGTTTCGAACTAAAGAAAGCCGAGGAACGCGCCGAACTCCTCGAAGGCTACATCTGCGCCCTCAAGAACCTCGACGAATTCATCCGCATCATCCGCGGTTCGCGCAACCGCGAGGAGGCCAGGGTCAAGCTGCTCGCCTTCGAATGGAATCGCCCGCAGGTGGAGCAGTGGGGCGTCCTCATCCGTTCCGAAGCCCGCCTCATCAACGGCTTCTACGCCCTCACCGAGCGCCAGGTCGACGCCATACTCGAACTCCAGCTCTACCGCCTGACCGGCCTGGAAATCGACAAAGTCCGCCAGGAATACACGGAGCTTCTCTCGAAGATCAAAGACCTCCTCGACATCCTGGCCCGCGAAGAGAGGGTGATGAAAATCATCAAGGACGAGTTGAAGGTCATCAAGGAGAAGCACGCGACGCCGCGCCTCACGGATATCGTGCCCGACGAAGGCGAGATTGCCATCGAAGACCTCATTGCCAACGAAGGGGTCATCATCACGATTACTCATGCCGGACTGATCAAGCGCACCAACGTCTCCAGCTACCGCAGCCAGCGCCGCGGCGGCCGGGGCGTCATCGGCATGGCCACCCGCGAGGGCGAAGGGGAGCAGGACCGCGACTTCATCGAGCACCTGTTCACCGCCTCGACCCACGACTATCTGATGTTCTTCACGAACATCGGCCGCGTTTACGTCGAGCGCGTCCACGAAATTCCGGACATGGGCCGGGCCTCGAAAGGCCGCAGCATCGCCAACTTGCTCGAGTTGCGCTCCGACGAAAAAATCGCCGCGCTCATCCGCATTCAGTCCAAGACGGGGCCCAACAAGGAAGACCTGACCTGGTCCCAACCCCACTTCCTGTTCTTCGCCACGCAACAAGGCATCGTGAAAAAGACGGCGCTGGAGGATTTTGCGAACATCCGCAAGGGCGGGATTATCGCCATCAAGATTGAGGACCGGGATACCCTCATCGATGTGAAACTCACCAGTGGCCACGATGAGGTTGTTCTTATCACTTACGGCGGGATGAGCATCCGCTTCAAGGAGGAGGACGCCCGGCCGATGGGACGGCCGGCGGTCGGTGTCATTGGCACTCGATTTGAGCCGGGAGACCGGGTGGTCGCCGTGGCCGTGGTCGTCCCGGACGCCATGCTGCTCGTGGCCGGGGAAAATGGCATCGGCAAGCGTACGCCGTTCGCCGATTATCCGACGCAAGGCCGAGGCGGCCGAGGGGTCATCACCATGAAGACGGGTGACCGGACCGGCGGGGTGGTCGGCGCCCTCACGGTGCGCGACACGGACGAAATCATGCTCATCACGACGGGCGGCCAGATGGTTCGCACCGGCGTCGCGCCCATTCGCGAGACCGGCCGCAACGCCCAGGGTGTGAAACTTGTGAACCTCGCCGAAAACGACAAATTGCAGGCTATCGCCCCTGTCGTCGGCGAGCAGGCCGAAGAGGCCGCCGGCACAGCGCCTGGTCCTGCTCCTGCTCCTGCTCCTCCCGTTCCTCCTGGCTAACAGCGGATTTCTCCCAAGCGAAGCTTCGCACTTCGAACACTTGGACCGCGGTAGGGACGCGCTCCTGCGCGTCCAGGCCGACCAGCAGGTCGGCCCTACCGCGCGCAGAGAACGCCGGCGACGTGGTCACAACTGCGATCGGAACGGCGACATGAGCAGTTCCATGAATCGCTTCCAACAGCCGCGGTGTTTCCACTCCTTGTAAGACACTTCCTTGCTCTGCGCTTTGTCGGCCTCGAAGATGCGCGCTTGCTCGCGGGCGAACGCCGCCGAGAACACGTTCAGGTTGGCTTCGTCGTTCAAACGAAACGAGCGGTTGCCGAAGTTTGCGGAGCCGACCGAGACGAACACGTCGTCGATGATCATCATCTTCGCGTGATACATCGTGGGCTGGTATTCGTAAATCTTCACGCCGGCCTTGAGCAGCGGACCCCACTTCCCGCGGGAGGCATGCTTGACGATGGCCGCGTCGGTCCGGGCGCCGGGCAGGATGATCTCGACATTCACCCCGCGCTCGCACGCTTCGACAAATTCCGCGGTCGTGAGGTCGTCCGGCACATAATAGGAGGCGCTCAAACGAATGCTCTTCCGCGCGGCGGCGATGCACAACAGGTACATCAGCCGCACGTCCTCGGTCCCCTCCCGAGGGGAGCTTTTGAAGACCTGCGCGAAGTCCTCCCCTGCCGGGTGGAGTTCGGGGAAATACTCGTCGCCATCGAGCACGCGGGCGTTGGTCTTGGTCCAATTATCCATGAAGGCGGCCTGCATTTGGGCCACGGCCGGTCCTTCGAGCTTGAACATCCCGTCCCGCCAGTGCTCGGGCGAATCCGCGTTGCCTTGCCAGATGTCCGCGAGCCCAGCGCCGCCGATGAACCCGACCCGGCCGTCCACGAGCAGGAGTTTTCGGTGGTCGCGATGGTTGATGCGGGTCAGAGCGTACCAGACCAGCGGATTGTAACGCTCGACCTCGACGCCTGCCTCCCGCATGAGCCGCAGGAGCTTGGAGTCGATATGCCGCGAACCGATCCAATCAATAATCACATGGACCTTCACCCCCGCGCGCGCCCGTTCCGCGAGCACCTCGGCGAACTGCTGCCCCACTTTGCCGGACCAGTAGATGTAAGTTTCCAGGCAGATGGACTGCTGGGCGCCGCACACGGCCTGGAGCATTGCGGGAAAAAACTGGTCCCCGTTGATCAAGGTCGTGACCTTGTTGCTGGCCAGGATGCCCGGCTCGACCAGGCTCCCCATGTTGCGCATGAACTGCGGATCGCTCGCCGCGTAGAGGTGTTCGACCTTGTATTGGATTCCTCTTCCGGAAAAGTGTGTGCACCCGGTCAATGCGCCCAACAAGCCCGCCATCGCCATCCACCCGCCGCGCGTGACGGCCCTTTCGATCCAATGTCGCATTCGCGCGCGCATCGTATCGGCGGAAAGGCAAAAGCCAACCACGAATGGGACGCGCACCGCCTTGTCCGCGAGACGCTGTTCCTCGCTTTGCGCGCTCCAACGCCGGGATCCCCGTTCGAAAGCGGCGCTCACAGAGCGCCGCTACAGTTTTTTGAACGGCGGCGAGAACTATGAACTAGGGCGCGTCCTCTTTTGCCGGCTTCCTGTCAGCCACCGGCGCCGATCGGGTGCTCTTCGCTTGCTCCGCGATCTCGAGCACATCCCCCGACGGTATGATGACCGTGCTGCTTCCCTTGCCCCTTACGGACCGGTTCACCGCGATGCCCACCAGCTTCCCGTCCACCGAGAACGTCGGGCAGCCGAGTGCGGCGCCGCTGGCGCGGAGAAACTCGCGGGGCTTTCGCGTGACCGACGTGATGTGCCCGCGCGTGACACTCGGGGCGCGATTGAGGACTTCGTCCATGCGTCCCAGCGTCACGACATCGTCGGTCACGTTGGCGGTCGCTGCGTCCTTCAAGTCGAGGGCCTGAAACGTCACTCCCTTGAGTTCCTTGCTCCCTTCCCGGGGCTTGATGAACGCCAGGTCCAGGTCCACGTCGCGCATGACGACCTCGGATGGAATCTCCGTGCCGTCGCCGAGGATGAGCCTCACTTCCTTGAGCACGGCATTGGCTTCGAGGCGCAGCGTGCCTGAACCGGTGCGGATTTCGCGCCCGGTGTAATCGCGGCTTGGATCGATGTTGCTCAGCGCGGTGACGGCCATGCCGCCGGCGTCGATGAGCGTTGCCAGCGTCTCCATCTTCTGCTCGCGATCCGGGATGTTGGCCGGCCCATCCTTCAAGCCCTCGGCGTGAAAACTGACCTTGGCAACAGCGGAGACCCAAATCACCGCTTCCTGCTTTTCGGTGAAGATTTTCAGCGCCGGGGCGGCTGAGGCCTCTGCGGCCCGTCCGCCTGGAGGCCGCATCCAGACAAAGGTTCCAAGGAGGAGAACAACGGTGATAAGTCTCATGTTAAGTTCAGATCAAGTGTTGATAACCGCCCCACAGGGCTGCGGCACCTGAACAAAGCAGGCACCCGAAACTGTCAGCTACCGCTACCATTTGGGTTCCAATTCAATGAACTGCGTGCGTATGCCGCGCTTGACGAAGAACACGACACGGCGCGGCTTGCTATCCCGGAATTTCGTCAACACCTCGCGCAGCGCCGGGATGCTCTCGATCCTGCGCTCGTCGATGGAGAGCAGAACATCGCCCGAGGAGAGCCCGGCCAGCGCGGCCCATCCGGCGTTTTGCACGGAGCCAATGCGCACGCCCGGCGTGTCGGGCTCCAGCTTCGCATCGAGCCGATCACTGAGCGACATTTCGCGCGCGGTGAATTCGAAACGGTCGTCCTTGAATTCCTCCAGTTCGGAACTCGGTTTCGGTTGCCGGCCAAGCGCGGCGCTGATTTTGAGCGGTTGGCCATTGCGCACCCCGTCCATCTCCGCGCTGCCGCCGACCTTGTATTGGCGGATGAGATTGTCGAACAACTCCTGGTCGGAAAGGGTGCTCGCCGCGATGACCTGGCCATCCAACTTTAGGAAAATGTCGCCGACCTTCACGCCGGCGGCTGCCGCTGGAGAATCGGCCACGACCTGCGTCACACGAACGCCTTTCTTGCCTTCGAGGTTCAACGTCTCCGCCAGTTCCCGCGTAAGCACCTGGGTCTCGAGGCCCAGCCACGCCTTGGCGGGGCGGGCCGGCTTGTCGTCCTGGAGTTCCGGTCCGATGCGTGCGACGGTCACCAATTCCTGCAACCCGCGTTCGAAGGTGACCAGGACCGGCTGGGGCTCCGAGAGGCCCTTCGTGAACTCCCGCGTGAATCGCGCGAGCATCTCCACGTTCGCGACGTCGTTGCTCCCGATTCGAACAATGATGTCGTCGTCTTTCAGCGGCGGCTTGCACTCGGCGCTCGGCCCGCCGGCCCGGACGCTGTCCACGAGCACGCCTTTCTTCTCCGTCCGGTGACGCTCCAGCGCGGAGACGCGCGTGAAATCTCGAACGGTCAGGCCCCAGTTGCGCAATTCGGTTTCCGTGGCCTGATTCGGCTCGCGGTCCAACGTGGTGAGCTTCCATTGCAGTGGCTTGCCGCCGCGCAACCCTTTCACGGTCACGTTCGCGCTGACGGGCGCCGTTAGGACCATTCGATTGAACACCGGAATGTCTTCCTGGGAGCGGCTCGCTGCGATGGCGGTGCCATTGAACTCGGTGATCAAGTCCCCGGGCCGGATGCCGGCTTTGCTGGCCGGGCTGTCCGTCAGCACGGCGGAAACCAGCACACCCTTCTCGCGGGCCATCTTCTTCAAGAGCGGCTGGACTTCGATGCCGATCCAGCTTCGGGACACACGGCCTTGCCTGATCAATTCCTTGGCGACCGCCTGCGCCAGATTCCCCGGAATCGCTCCGCCGAGGCTGCCGATGCCCACTTCGTTCACTCCGACGATTTCGCCGCGCAAGTTCACGAGCGGCCCGCCACTGTTCCCCGGAAAGATGACCGCGTCGTGCCCAATCCAACGAACCAGTTCGCCGACCTTCTCGCCGTCGAGGGTCAGGCCGCTGCCACCTCCCGGCGAAATCATGGCGGTGTTGGCGACAATGCCTTTGGTCACCGATTGCGAAAGGCCGGCCGGGCTGCCCATCGCCAGGACGACGTCGCCTACTTTCACTCGTTCTGAATTGCCAAACTTCGCGACGGGCAGCTTTGCCTTCGGATCGCGGCGGCTCGCCAGGTCCAGCTTGAGCACGGCCAGGTCGCTGAGCGGGTCGGTGCCCACGAGCACGGCATCCACTTCCTCGCGGGTCGAGAGTCGGCAGACGACGCGCGTCGCGCGGCCGGCAACGTGATGGTTCGTCAGGATGTATCCGTCCTCACTGATGATCGTCCCGCTGCCGCTGGCCTGCCGTTTCTGCATCCGGCCACCGCTGCCCTCCTCATGAACGACATGGATGCGCACCAAGGCGGGGTAAACCGCATCCACGGCACGCTGAATCGCAGCGCGTTCCGATTCGCTGCCGCCCAAGGCGGGCTTGTCGAGGTACGGGGCGTGGACCTGGCTCAAGTACTTCGGCGCCTCGACTTTCTCGGCCTGGGCCAGCATGCCCGGGAAGGCCAGTACCAAGGTCGCCGGAAGGAACGGAGATCGCGTGGTCATGGGAGTATCACCCCACATTCTGGCTTATCCGTCGAGCCTGAGCTTCGAATCTGTAGCTGCGACCTGAGGCCGCTGGGAAATTCCTAAGCCGCAAGCAAACGCTCCGGTGCCGAACCTTTGGCTGCGGACACGGACACCTGCGACCTCACGGTCGCAGCTACGCGGTCAATCGAACTCGCGCTTGCGTTCGGATGCGGGCGAGCCACATTTGTGGGCACATTCCCCTCATCATGAGCCGAGCTTGGTCATTCTGCCGATGGGTTTCGGCGATGCTCGCCGCTTTCGCCCCGGCCGGCGCGGTGGCGCAAGGCACCGGCACAAGGCTGGCGATCGTCAGGTCACCCACGAACCTCGTCGTATCCTGGACTGGCGGAGGCACGCTCCAATCGGCCGCTGAGGCGGACGGGCCGTGGCTGGACTTGCTGGAAAGCGCCAATCCCTGGCGCACGACATCTGCGGGCTTGCGCCAATTCTACCGCGTCGTCCGCCGATGGGACACTCGCGCTCAGTTGATCGATGCCAATTCCGAGATGGCCGTCGCCGAACTGGACGGGAAAATCTACGTCCTCGGCGGTTACCCGGCGTCGCGGGTCACCGTCCGCACGGTCCAGGTGTACGACACGGCAACTGACCGATGGTCGCTGACGACTCCGATGCCCATTGCGCTCAATCACCAGATGGCCACCGCGGTCAACGGCCGGCTTTACGTCATCGGCGGGCAGACCACCGATTCCGGCACGGGTTCCTTTACGAACACGGTGTTCGAGTTCAATCCCGCCACAAGCAACTGGACTTCGAAAGCCTCAATGCCTACATCCCGTAGCGCCGGCGCGTCGGCGGTCATCGGCAATCGAATCTACGTGGCGGGCGGCCGACCGCCGCGCGGGGCAGATTTCGCCGTTTACGACACGTCGAGCAACCTCTGGACAACGCTTCCGAACCTGCCCACGGCCCGGAATCACCTCGCCACATGCGCCATTGGCGGGAAGGTCTATGTTGCCGGCGGCCGGTTGGGCGGCGGCTTTACCAGCGCGATGACCAACGTGCTCGAAGTGTTCGACCCGGCCACGATGATGTGGAGCACACGGGCGCCGATGCCGACGACGCGCGGCGGCGTCAACGGCATCGCGGTCGGCGACTGCTTCTTCGTCTTCGGCGGCGAGGGACCGAGCGGCGTGTTCGACGAGATGGAAATGTATGTCCAGCCGCAAAACCGCTGGTATTCGCTGGAGTCCCTGCCCGTGGCGGTCCACGGCGTGACCGGCGCGGCGTTCGTCAACGGCTGGATACACCTTCCTGGCGGCGGCACCTCCACCGGCGGCAGCAGCGGCTCGAGGTTGCACCAGGTCTTTTGGGTCGGAGGCATTTGTCCGTAAGCCGGAGCGACTTATTTCAGTCCCAGAACGGACAGGTCAGGCAGCAGATACGTATGACGCGCCTTGACTCACAACTTAACGTCTCGCAACCTGTCAGTGTGAAACTCGGAGTGATGTGGTTGTCAGCGCTCTGTGCGTGGCCGGTTCCTATGTGTCAGGGACAAACAAACGTCCTGGACTTCGAGTCGCTGACAGAACCCGGGATCGAATGGTTTCCGGTTGGCACTGTTTACAGGGAGGATGGGTTCGTCCTCGCATGCGTCGAAGGTCCGAATGGCTTTGCAAGCCTTCGCACGGAGGATCCTCGCTATCCCGGTTCCACAGCCTTGTTCAACAATTCAATTGACGATTGGACAAGTCTTTCGAAATCAAACGCGGCCTCATTCGATGTCTTGGGCATCAAACTATCCTGGTTTACTTTCCAGGTCGCCTACACAGCGCAGTTTTACGGCTATCGGGGAAGCCTTGTAGTGTTCACACAGGAATGCGCCATGACTGGCGCGAGCAAAAGCCAGACCTTTACTTTCACGGGACTTACCAATTTGACGGAACTTCGGTGGAGGAACGTCTCTCCCGGCTTTCAGTTCGACGATATCCAAGTCAAGTCAGATGCGGAACCGGGCACGCGCGTGCGCCTGCTCCCGAGGCCCATCAACAGTGTATTTGGGTTCGACATGGTGCATCTGCGCGTGGGGAAAAACTACACGGTAGAGCGCTCCGCCGACCTGGTGAACTGGCAACCGTTTGCGACCAACTTCGCCCGGTCTGCGTCGCAGGTCATTGGAGAATGGGCCTGGCAAATTCCACACAAATTTTACCGCGTGCGGTACGAGGAATGAAACCTGGCCAAGCAGGAGCTATCAATTGCCGACTCGAAACGCCCGATAGAACCTCTGGCCGGCGCCGGCTGCCGTCGAGTCGATGAACTCCAGCCGGCCTGTCCCGTTCCACCGTGTCTCGAGTGGAGTCCAGCTTACCAGGTCCACGCTCGTTTCGATCGTCAACGTGTCACCTGCTTCAGAATGGATCGTGAGCGCGAAGCCGCCCGGCGTAAGGCGCAACTGGGATCGCTCCAGGATGGGCCGCCCGGGGAGGCGTCCCCGATTGCTGGCGTCACGGTGGAATTTCGGCCAGGGACTGTCGGCCAGCGGACTCGTTCCGCGAAGAGCAAAGCCTCCGGAATAAACTGTTCCATCCGGGCCGATGGCGGGCGTCGCAGACGCCCCTTCGAACTGCCAGAGTCTTTTGCCCGTTTGACCGTGCAGCGCGAAAAGTCCTCCGCCCTGTGAGCCAACATAAAGTGTGCCGTCCGCCGTCAGGACGGGTGTGGCCGTCACGCGTCCGCCAGTCGCGAACTGCCACTGGAAGGCTCCTTCCTGGTTCAGCGCGTACACATTGTTGTCTTCTGAGCCGAAGTAAATGGTTCCATCCGGACCAATGACTGGCGAACCAGAGATGGGCCCGCCGCTTGAGAAGTCCCACCGCTTTTGGCCCTTAAGGCCGTCGAGGGCGTAAAGCCGCCCATCGCCAGAACCGAAATACACAGTGCCATCGGCGCCGAGAGCAGGTGAAGAATGTATGCCGCCTCCGGTGGTGAACTCCCATAGCTTCGTGCCCGTCACTCCGTTGAGCGCGTACATCTTCCCATCGTAGGAGCCGGCGAAGAGCACGCCATCCGCGCTGAGCGCGGGCGATGATTCAAAGATGTCTCCTCCTTCGAAGGACCATTTCTCCGTGAATGAGACCGGATCCACCGCAAAGAGCTTCGCGCCGGCCAGATAGAGTGTGCCGTCCACGCTGATCGTCGGACACGCATGCACACAGATGCCCACGTTGAAGCCCCCTCTGTTTTCTCCGGTATTCGCGTCGAGCGCCCAAATCGAGCTCCCGCCATAATCGCCGATATAAACTGTCCCGTCTGGCCCGAGCGCGGGGGACGCCCACCACCCGTCGCCCGAGACGACTTCCCAGATATTGCTTCCAGTGGCCATGTCCAACGCCACAACCGCAGGACCCGTGTGCGCGTAAAGGATGCCGTTCGCGCTCAAGGCGGGCGCATCACCAAAATAAGATATCCACTTCACGTCGGGATAAAGGTACTCGAAGGTGGCGGTGACGTCGTGGTTTCGGTCGAAGGCCAAAGTTATCGTCTCCTCCGCGGAACTGACATCGCCGCTCCAGCCGAGGAAAGTGTGATTCGACCTCGTCGTGACAGCTCTCAGTTCCACGACAGAATTCGTGGGATAGACATCGAGGTCTGGAGTCCGGCGCACAATCCCGGGCCCGAGTGTGGTGACATCCAATGCATAACCGACGGAGAGCGTGGCTTCATCGCTGAGAACACCGCCAAGAGCATTGCTAAACGAGACCGAGTATTTGCCCGCGTCCGAAAACCGCACAGATTCGATGCGCAGACTTTCGTTGGTCGCTCCGGCAATGGGCTGGCCGTTGAACTGCCACTGAATGTGAAGCGGTCGCGCGACAGGGGCGTAGAAATGAAACGCGGTGCTCCGGTCCAGGGCTGCCCATTGGCTGCGCGGTTGTTTCGTGATTTGCGGCGGACCGGAGACGTTCCAAAAGCTGCTGTTCTGCGAGTTCTGCTGCGCCTTTGGCCAAGGGCCGTCCGCCAACGGGCTGCTCCCGTGGATGGCATACAGAAAGCCGCTTTCAAAATACACAGTGCCATCACTGCCGACATTGAGGCTTCTTACCTGGTGGCCTTCAGAGTCGAAGACCCAGTTGGTTTGGCCAGTCGCCATGTCAAGCGCCAGAAGCTGGGGGCCGCCGGCCCCGAGAAATTCGTACGGCGCGACGTACAACGTGCCGTCCGCGGTCAGTGCTAGGCGTGGCTTCTGCGCATAGGGCAGATGCCACTCTCGTTGCAACTCCATTGTCTGACCATCGCGGACCTGAATCAGGGCATGACTCCCATCGTTGAATGCGACACAAACCAATCCATCCGGGGTAATAATGAGATCAAACGCCTCACCCGGTCCCTGGAAGCTCCAGGTTTTTTGACCCGTAGAGCCATCCAGCGCAAAGACATGTCCATTGCGACCGCTGGCAAAGACGGTTCCATCCGCGGCGATTGCGGCCGATGTAAAGAAAGCCAACGACGTGCTGCCTGGCGTGAACTTCCAGACCTGGGTGCCATTGTGCGCATCGAATGTGGTGATGGCTTGGGCGCCATAGTCAAGTGGATCTGTCGGAACTACCAGCAGGCCATTGGCCGATAAGGCCGGAGGCCCGGAGTCTGTGCCAAAACCGAATGGTGAACTCCAACGCGTGGCCCCAGTGGCTGGCTCGAGCGCATAGAGAGCGTCTCCGGCGACGTACACGGTCCCATCGCCCCCGACGGTGATCGCGCCGTCCGCCTGGGAACTCCATAGTTTGGCGCCCGTCTTGCCGTCGACGGCCGATACCCCCGACGTTTTCCTGATGTAGACATGTTCTTCGGGTCCAATTACGAGCGAGCCGGGGTGGTCTGAAGCAAACTCGCCGAGATTCGTGGCCCACCGCAGGTTTCCAGTGGACGCCTCCCAGGCGAAAAGAAGCGTTTCGCCTGGCCGGCCGACTGCATACACGAGTCCGTTCGTGCCCAGCGTCGGGCCGGCGCTCAAGACGCCGATCAGTGGCACCCGCCATTTCAGTGTGCCGGGCGTAGGGCCAGGCGGTTGTGCCCACCCAGGTGAAGTGAACACCCAACCGCACAACGCAACCGTCGAAATAGCCTTCAAAGGGGCGGGCAGGACTCTCATAGTCTTAACCGGGGTTGATGCGTTACCGACCGACGGCCACCTTGCACTGGCCTCAGGAGGCCCTGAATCCGGAACTATTTCATCATCTGATACCACCGAAACCAAGCGCAATCCTTACAAGGAATTGGCTTCGACAATCAGCATTTGTGGAGTGATTCAACCGTGCCTTGAGGACTGCAAACTCTATAACCTTAACCCGGCAGTGAACTGCCGCGTTAATTTCCAGGTCTCCCTCCAGGAGAGCTGTGTCACCGACTTGATTAGGAAAACGCGCTCCATCCGCCTCCTCATGTCGGCGGCGCGTCCCCGGGGAGCCTAGTGGCAGGTGCAGGCGTACTCGGCCTGCTTGCAACCGCCACAGATGCTCAAGTCCAACTTGAATCGGAAGTTCTGGGGTTTGGCATCGGCCGTCTGGCGGACCTGCACGACAAGGTTGTAGCCGTCTCCTTCGGGAAGTTTTGTTTTGCTCACGAGCACGTCGCCCTTTCGCTCAAATTCCAGCTTCGTCTTGCCGTCCTTGGCGTCCGCGATAACGGTCACGGTTTGGTCGCCGGGCGCAAGGGGCTTTTGCTTTTCGTCGTAGAAGGCGATGGTCACGGTGTGGTCCTTCTCGACGTGGAACTCGGCCTTGGGACTGGTCCCAGCGAGGACCCGTCCGCCTTTGGGGCCGGCTTCGACCCTCTTCTCGGCGGCGATCAAAATGGATAATCCGGCGCAGAGCGCGACGGCGAGGAGAAGCAATCTGTTAATCTTATTCATGATGCTTTTGTTTGTACTTCGGCGCCATCCGTTGGAACTGAAATCTGGCCATCAAACCTGGAGCTTTGGGTTTTGGACTTCGAACCTTCCATCCACTGGTAAAGCACGGGCAGCAACACCAGTGTGAGAAATGTGGAACTGATGATGCCGCCAATGACGACCGTGGCCAGTGGGCGCTGAACTTCCGCTCCCGCACCCGTTGCGAGGGCCATCGGCACGAAGCCAAGGCTGGCGACCAGCGCGGTCATCAGCTTCGGGCGCAGGCGGGTCAACGACCCTTCCAGCACCGCTTCGTTCAGCGAACGGCCCTCGGCGCGAAGCTGATTGATGAACGTCAAGATCATGATGCCGTTGAGCACGGCAATGCCGCTCAGCGCGATGAACCCGACGGCGGCAGTGATGCTGAAGGGCATGCCGCGCAGTCCCAGCGCGAACACGCCGCCGGTGACCGCAAGCGGCACGCACACGAATACGAGGGCCGCCTGACGCACACTGCCAAACGCCGCGAAGATAAGCAGGAAGATGAGCGCCAAGGCCAGCGGCACGATGAACAGGAGCCGCTGGCGCGCCTGGAGCAGTTGTTTGAACTGCCCGCCGAACTCGATCGAGTAGCTTTCCGGCAGGGGAATCGTGGCGAGTTTTTCCCTGGCTTCGCTCACCCAGCTCTGAATGTCACGCCCGCGCAGGTTCACTTCGATGCCGGCCCGGCGCCGCCCGCCTTCGCGCTCGATCATGTTCACCTGGTCGCGGATCGACACCTTCGCCACCTTGCCCAGCGGCAGGAACCCCGAGTCATGCACCCGCACGGGCAGATGCTTCAAGTCTTCCAGACGTCCCCGGTGCGCTTCGGACATACGGACAACGATGTCGTGTCGGCGATTTCCCTCCATGAAAGTTCCTACGGCCAAGCCGCCCAGCGCCGTGGCCACCGTTCCATTCAAGTCGCTGCCATGAAGGTTGAACCGGCGCATGGCGTCGCGGTCGGGAAGAATCTCCAGCACGGGCGCGGTGCCGAGGTTATCGCTGTCGAGTTCGACTTCCGCCGTGCCCGGAATGCCCGCCAGAATGGGTCGCGCCGCGTGGGCGATGCGTTGCAATTCCGTGAACTCTTCGCCATAGATTTTAACTGCAATGTCGGAACGGGCGCCCTCGAGCATTTCATTGAAGCGCATTTCAATCGGCTGAGTGAACAGGTTTTCCTGGCCCGGCACCCGGGCTTGTAACGTCGACGTGATGAGCTCGATGAGTTCGTCCTTCGAGATGCGCTCGCCGTTCACCTTGCGCCATCGGTCCAGGGGCGCGAAGAACAGGTAAGTATCGGAAACGTTGGCGCCCATCGGATCGGTGCCGATTTCCGGGGTGCCGATGCGCGAGTAAACGCGTTCGATCTCGGGGAATTCCTTAAGGATGACTTGTTCGGCGCGCAGTTGCATCGCCACGGATTCGTCGAGGTTGATGCTTGTCGGGCGCACCATTTGTATAACAAGTGAACCTTCGTCCAGTTGCGGCACGAATACCGCCCCGAGCCGGGGCAACAACCAGAGAGCGCCGCCCAGCAATCCGAGCGTGAGCGTCACCAGCGCCAGGCGATGGCGCAAACCCCAATTGAGCACAGGCTGGTAAACGCGCTTGCACGCGCTCATGACACGGTTGTCCTCCTCAGCGACGCCTCGCGAAAGAAACCACGCGCACAACACCGGGATGAGCGTGAGGGCCAGCAGCAGCGACCCCAGCAACGCGAGGATGACGGTGATGGCCATCGGCCGGAACATCTTTCCCTCGGTGCTGCCCAGCACAAGGATCGGCACGTAGACCAGCGTGATGATGACGACCCCGAACACCATCGGGCGGCCGACCTGCCGGCACGACTCGAGGATCGTCTCGCGCCGCTCAAGGGCGTTCAGAGCGCGGCCAAACGCGCGCTGGCGAAGGCCGACGAGCCGGACGGCGTTCTCGGCGATTACGACTGCACCATCCACGATCAGTCCGAAGTCGACCGCCCCCAGGCTCATCAAGTTGCCGGAGACGTGACTCTGCACCATGCCCGTGATCGCGAAGAGCATCGACAACGGAATGGCCGACGCGACGATCAAGGCCGCCCGCCAGTTCCCCAGCAGCCCAAGGAGGACCACGATCACGAGTGCTGCGCCTTCCAACAAATTGTTCCGAACCGTGGTGATGGTCCGGTTCACGAGGTCGCTGCGATTGTAAAGTTCCTGGATCACGACGCCGTGCGGAAGCTTGGATTGAATCTCCTGCAACCGTTCATGTGCGCGCTGGGCCACCAGACGGCTGTTCTCCCCGGTCAACATCAGAACATACGCCACCACCGCCTCGCTGCCGTTGACGGTCGCGGCCCCGGTCCGGAACGCGGAGCCCACGCCGACGTCGGCAACGTCCTTGACGAGCAACGGCTGGATTCCCGCGCCGAACTTCACCGGCAGACCCCCGATTTCCTCAAGGCTGTGAACGCGGCCCAGTGTGCGCACCGTGACTTGTTCGCCGCCCTTGTTGACCACGCCGCCGCCCGCGTTCTCAACATTCTGGCGGATGACCGAAGCCAATTCCTCGAATGAAAGCCCGGCAGCAAACAGCTTCTGCGGGTCGGGCTGAACGACAATCTGTTTCTCATAGCCGCCGAACGTCTCCACATCGGCCACGCCGGCCAGGCTGCGAAAGGCCGGGCGGACCGTCCAATCATTGAGGCTTCGCAGCTCCAGCAATTGCTCGTACCGCGTGGGCGGCCGGTTGGTCGCGCCATCGCGAAAGTCCAACGTGTAGAAGAAGACTTCGCCCAGCCCGGTGGAGATCGGACCCAGCTTTGGTTGAGCGCCCGGCGGCAACTCGCCCACGAGGCTCTGGAGCCGTTCGGAAACCAATTGCCGCGCGCGGTAGATGTCTGTCCGCTCGCTGAAGACCATCGTGATTTGCGACAGGCCAAACTTCGACAGCGACCGCACCTCCTCCAGTCCCTCCAGGCCCGCCATCTCCATCTCGATGGGAAAGCTGACTTCGCGCTCGACTTCCTCCGGCGAGAGGGCCGCCACGGCCGTGTTGATTTGCACCTGCACGTTGGTCACGTCTGGCACGGCGTCAATCGGCAGCCGCAGCGCCGACCAGACGCCTGCCGCAACGAGCGCGAGCGCCCCCATCATCACGAACACGCGCTGGTGCAGGGACAGTTCGAAGAGGCGGTTGATCATCCCGGGTCTCGCAGGTGTTCGCAGTTCAATTCTTTTTCGCCACGGGGCAGCACGGTGTGCCGCCTTTGAGCGCGCACAGTTCGATCATCCACATCGTGTCGGCCCCCTTCGTGACGACCCAGTCACCGGCATAGAGGCCATCCACCACTTCCACCCAGCCGTCGCTTGCCGCACCCAGCTTGACCAGTGCGCGCGTGTAGTGGCTCCCGTTGGCGGTGTAAACGAAGGCCCCTTCCACGCCCTCGACCACTGCGGACGACGGGATGGCAGATACGCGATTGCTCCGGGAAGTGGTCAAGCTGGCTGTGAGACATGACCCTGTCGGAAATCGTCGGTCTGGATCTGCGAATTCAATCAACGCCTCCACGCGGCCGAGAACGCCGGCGGCTCGCGGTTCCAGGCGCGCGAACGTCCCGGTGAACGTCGTGGAACCATCCCTTCCCGACTTTAGCGGGATGCTCTGACCTGGACGCCATTCGCTCCCTTGCGCCTCACTCACCAACGCGACGGCCACGGCTGGTTTCATTGCTTCCGCGCCGCGGAATACGTGGACCGGTATGTCGCAGTGGAGGGCCATGAGCCTTTCCGTCACTTCCGCTGTCTCGACGCCCAGTTGTCGTCGCACATCGTCCGGAAGCCGAATGCCGCGGCCCTTTTCGAATAATTCCAGGCGCGAGCCCTCCGACGACTCGTTCTTCGCCGTCTCACGACGGCAAGCGGCAAGCCCGCACGCGAACAGCGCCAACAGAGTCAGGAGTGCCGTTCGTTTCATTTCTTTTCTTCCTCCTTCCCCGACGCCGTTGCCAGCGGAGGCGTGAGGCCGGTGAGCAACTCGAGTTGCGAACCCGCTTCGAGCGCCTCCTTCTTTGTGTCGAGCAAGCTCTCCACCGCCTCCAAATACTGCTTCTGCAACTCGACGTAAGTGGAAATCGGCACGGCGCCGAGCCGGTAATGGCGGTCCGCCAATTCAGCCGCCTCTTTGAAGTGTTGGGCCGAGTCAGGCCGCCACCTGGCCATCTCGCGCCGCCTCGTTTCGTAGGACAAGGCGGCTTCAGCCACTTTGCGTTGGACCTCCCGCTCGAGGACGTTCAATGAAACCTCCGCCTGCAGCTGCCGCGCGACGGCGGCTTCGATGTTCCCTTTGTTGCGATTCCACAACGGCAGCGGCAGCGAGACCCCCACGCCAAGGATGCGCTCGCGTTCGCCGGCCCGCTCTTCGGAGAAGGATGGACCGACCGAAATCGCCGGGAACCGTTCGCTTCGGGCCAACTCCACGCGATGTCCTTGCTGCGCCAGTTCAACGCCTCGCAAGCGCAATTCGAAGTTGTTGGTCCGCGCCATCGAGACGAGCGTCCCGGCGTTCTCCGCCGGACGAAAAACCAGGTGCGCCGCTCCCACCGACAGGGGCGCGTCCGGCGGGAGGCCGCGAAGTTGGTTCAATTCCAGCAACGCGGCCTGGGTCGCCAAGGTGGCTTCGCTCGCCTTCCGCTGCATGGTCAGTTCCGTGGCCTCGATGACGCGCGTTTCCAGCAGCGGGGTCAGCCCGGCGGGGTCGCGTTGCACCAGCACTTCACGCAAGGCCTGAAAGCGTTCGGCCACCTCGGCCGCGGCGCCGGCCTTCTGTTGCGCGGCGAAGAGACCGTAAGCCAGCTGGCGCATCCGGGCTGCGAGCGCGACCTTGAACCGGCCAAGCCCCAGCTCGGCCAACTCCACGTCGCGATTGGCAATGGCCTTGCGAAGTCCAATGCGTCCGGGCCATTCGAAGGGCTGCACCACGGACACAGCCCAGGCCACACCTTCGGCGCTAAGCCCCCGGTCGCGGACTGTTTTCTGGCCGACCGACGTGCTGAGTTCCGGGTTGGACCACGCGGCAGCGGATTTGCGACCCGCCTTCGCCGCAGCGAGCTCTGCCTGGTAGAACTGGAGTTCAGGATTTCGTTCCAATGCCTCGGCAACGAGCGCATCAAGAGTCACGGCGTTGGTGGTGACCGCCGCCTCCTCGCCTGCTGCGGAGCAGTTCCAGGCCGCGGTTCCTGGCACTGCCAGGGCGACCCATATCCAGAAAGAGCTTCGTTTCATATGCGTACCAGCACCGAAAGGAACAACAGGAAACAAGGGTTTCGCGGTGCGTGTGTACACACCGCGACCGTGGAAGGCGTCCCGCGAGGGACTAATCAGGAAACGAAGGAAGGTGCGCGCGGCGGTGCGGCGGCGCGACAGGAAAACTGCCAGGTCTTGGAAAGTTCCGGAGGGGAGGCATCCAGCCGAACGCTTGGAACTCGATCGAGACTCGGGCCCTCCTCGTGCAGGCTCGGCAGGATGAACTGGGCAGCGACGGGGGGTGACTTAACGAGGACCTGGTTGCTTTCAGCCTTGTAGAGACTGCCCTCGACCTGCGCGCACAAATCCTCCTCACATTCGTTCTTATGCTGGTCGCTGGCCTGCTCTTCAGCGGAGTGGCTGCAACAAGAGAGGAACTGGAGCCCCGGAATCAGCTCGAGGCGGCAATGATTCGTCGCTGGCAACCAAAACGCCAGCACGGCCATGACCAGGGTTCTCTTGAGCCAATTCACTGTGACCAAATTACCAATCGGTCGGAAATGTGCAACCGTGAGTTCAAAATTTGACGCTTTTGGCCGGAGTCCGCGTCTGGTATACATCCAACCAATATGATGAGCACGCACCGGCTACTACAGGCTGGCCTCCCGAGGTTGGGACAAGCGTCCTCGCGAGCCGCCTGCCTCCTGGGCCTGCTGCTGGCCAACGCCGCGCAAGCGCAAGAGAAGGTCACGTACAACGACCAAGTCCTCCCGCTCATCGAGCAGCATTGCGCTAATTGCCACAATCCGGACAAGAAAAAGGGCGACCTCGTCCTGACTTCTTACAACGCGCTGCTGAAAGGCGGCGGCTCGGGTGCCATCGTCGCAGCGGGCAGTCCCGACTCCAGCAAGTTGTGGAAGGCGATCACCCACGCCGAAGAACCCACCATGCCGCCTCAGAAACCGAAGCTGGCGGACAAGGACCTTGATGTGTTCAAAAAGTGGATCGCCGGCGGGTTGCTCGAGACCACCGGTTCCAAGGCCGCAGTGGCCGCCAGGCCATCCGTCGATCTGACGATGAAAGTTTCCTCCCTCGGCAAACCCGAAGGCCCGCCGCCCATGCCGGTGGACTTGCCCATCGAACCGGTCCTCCATACCAAACGCGGCACAGCGATCAACGGTCTCGCCGCCAGCCCTTGGGCTCCGCTCGTTGCCATCGCAGGGCAGAAGCAGGTCCTCCTGTTCAACACCACAAACCTGGACCTCGCCGGCATTCTCCCCTTCGGCGAAGGGCAGCCATGGGACCTCAAATTCTCGCGCTCAGGAAAATTGTTGCTGGCCGCCGGCGGCCACGGAGCCAAGTCCGGCCGCGTGGTCATTTGGAACATCGAGTCGGGGGAACGCGTCACGACTCTCGGCGAGGAGTACGACACCGTCCTGGCCGCGGACATCAGCCCGGACCAATCGTCCGTCGCCTTGGGCGGTCCGACGCGGCTCGTGAAGATTCATTCCACCAAGACGGGCGAATTGGAGCATAAGCTGAAGAAGCACACGGACTGGGTGACGGCCGTGGCCTTCAGCCCCAATGGCGAGTTCCTGGCCACTGCTGACCGCAACGGCGGCGTCGTCATCTGGGACGCGGACAACGGCCAGGAATTGTTCACCACGGTGGGACACAAGACGGCCGTCACGTCCCTGAGCTGGCGGGATGATTCGCGAGTCGTCGCCTCGTCGAGCGAAGATGGCTCCGTGAAGCTCTGGGAGACCAGCGAGGGCAAGCAGGCGCGAACCTGGACCGCCCACAACACAGGTGTAATGTGCGTCGCGTTTTCGCACGAGGGCAACTCCGTGACTTGCGGACGCGACGGCGTCGTGACGACCTGGAGCGCCGACGGCTCGAAGCTGAAGTCTTGCGAGTTCTTCGGCGAGACGGCCTTGCGCTGTGCCTTCACCCACGATGGCTCGCGGGTCATTGCCACGGACTTCGCCGGCCGTGTGGCCGTCTGGCGGGCGTCCGACGGGAAGCGACTCGGCACCCTTGACGCCAACCCTCCACCATTACCCGACCAATTAGCCGCCGCACAGAAACGCGTGGAGGAATGGGCCGCCCGTGGCGACAAGCCTGCCGCGGCCCCGCCCGAAGTAGCCGGCGCCTCGAAAGCCGCGGAAGAACTGGAAAAAGCCCGCACGGCGCTCGCCAACGCCCAAGCGGACTTCGCCACCAAAGCCCGGGAAGTCGTCCGCCTCAAGAGCCTCGCGACCACGGCGAATCCCCCTGCCGACATCGACGGCCAACTCGCAGCCGCCCGCTCCGCCCGCGAAGCAGCCCGCGCGGCGACGAACAGCGCGACGCTCCAACTCGAAGAGAAGACCCGCGAAGTCGCTTCGTTTCGTGGCAGCCCATCGACTCCTCCGCCAGATCCCGCCGCTGAACTGGCCGCGGCGCGGGTCACGCTCGCGCGACTGGCTCGGGCTCAAGCCCTGGCCGTCGCGTTCCATGCTAAGGAAAGCGTGGCCACAAAGAAGCGCGAGCTTGAAACGCTACGCGCCACTTTTGCTTCACGACAGGAGGAAGTGAAGAAGTTGAACAGCGACCTGAGCGCGGCCAAGGACTCCTCGGCCAGGACGAAGTTGCGGACCGATCTCAAGGCCGCTTCCGTTTCCGTCAAGGAGACGGAAGTCGCCATCAAGAAATGTGCTGCTGAATTGGCCGACGAGCAATCCCGAGCGGACAAAACGGCTGCCGAGTTCGAGCGGGTGAAGACCGCCTCCTCCGGGGGCGAGCCACAATCGAAGTTGTAAGAGTAAGGGCACATCAGCCTTGCCCTGCTACGGCTTCCTCCGCTCCGACCGATCACGTATGGACTCGTTGCTCATCCAGTTTCGTAACAACGATACAGGTCATGACGACGTGCATGTGTCGATTGAGGGGTATTCGCGCACAACGGACAGCTACTATCTTGCACTCGACCGCAGTCTGCTCGCAGCCGAGGAGTCCGCAGACAAGGTTCGGCAGGTGCTCGTTCGGCTTTTGGAGCGTTGGATCGAGGCGCTGGCGCAGGCGACACCGACGCGGTCCGTGTATCTCCCATTCGACTTCTCCGACCAATACACGGGTTGCTTTCAATGCAGACCGGATGGTGAGTTCATCGAGGTTGTTCCAGGCTGGTCGAACCGCGAGGGTTGGAGTGTTTGCCCGAGTGACCCCGGCGATTACTTTTTTGGCATCACCGATTTCAAAAACGATGCACGCGGACCGATTCGACTCCCACGCGATGAGTTCTTGCAGCGGATTCGGGAGTCCATCGCAGACACAAAGTCACAGTTGTCGGGCGCACAGGAGAGTTCAGGTTGACGAATTACCCGTGCTCCCGTGACAAGCATGCTTCAGATGCGACGCAACCAAAAACAGCAGGGCCACCCGGCGCATTGAGGATATGCCCACCGTGTTTGGGTTTGCTTCTGCTGCCACCGACAACCCCACGTTCAACGTCACCATCACGGCAACTGGCCGTGTGACCTCAGCGCGCGTTCACGGCTTCGCCTGCTTTGCCATCTCCATGTCGTAGACAAAAAGGCCGTGGCCGACACCGGCGGCTTCGCGAGATTTCGCCATCTGGAAGGCAATAAACTTGCCGTCGTCGCTCACGACCGGGTTCGAGGCCTTGAAACCGGGATAATCGCTGAAGTATGTCAGCCGCTCATAAGCGCCGCTGCCATCGAGCTGGAGTTTCCACAGGTCGACGCTGCCCGGGCCTCTGAGATTCTGCTTGTCACACTCGACGAGCGTGAAATGGCCATCGGGAAAAATGCCCTCCGGTTCGTCGTATTGGCCGGGCGAATTGGAATAATTGACGACCTTCTTCGTGGCCAGGTCGATGCCGGCCACATCCGTCCCTTGAAAGCCGTAGGCGCTGAATGTGAGTTCCTTTTCGTCGGGTGGACGGAAGTTCTGCGTCTCCATCGTGCAGCGGAACGGAAGGTCGCGGCTTTCGATGATGAGTTTCTGGTTCGCGAGTTTCGGCTTCCCGCCCTCGAAGACGATGTCCGCCTCAAGCATCCGCGAACCGCCCGCGGGCATCTCGTCGGGATACTCCGCGGCGACGTGCGTCCACGCGATGTGCATGCGTTTGCGCGAGACGGCTGGACCTTCACTGCACTGGGTGCCGAGCGGCGACGGAGGTGTCGTCCCGCCCTTGTCGAGCACCGAGAGCCAGCACTGAACGCGCGCCTCGCCGATGCGCTTCGGGTCGAACGCCTCGGGGCCGGAGAGAAGGACGTCGCCGTTGGCCAGGTAGAGCGCGCGTGTGTAACCGTGATGCGGGTAATGCGCGGTCAGGTTGCGAATGCGCTTCGTCGCAAGGTCGAGTTCCATCGCGTCCCCGAATGTTTTCGACAGGAAGAGGATTTTCTTCCCGTCGTGCGAGAAGTCGGCGCGCTCGCCGAACCAGGTCACCTGCCGGATGTGTGCGGGCAAATGGTCGGCGGGACTCTCTCCAGCCTTGGGCTCAGCAGCGTCTGCGAAAGAAGCGGCGAGGAGCGCGGACATGAACGTCCAAAGATGGCGTGCAGGCTTCATAACTTCACTCCGGTTTCCGGTTCCGATACCAGACCGCATTGCGCGTCTCGCGGCCAGCGAGGATCAGGTCGAGCCGGCCGTCTGCATCGAGATCGACGACTTTCAGATCGTACGCCTCCTGCCGGTTTGCAGTGTCGATGTCGCTGGCGGTGAACGAACCCTTGCCGTCATTCGCATAAGCACGAACGAGCTTCGCGCCGAAGGACGCGGTAGCCACATCCAGATCGCCATCGGCGTCGAAGTCTCCCACGGCCAGTGCGTGCGCATCGCGCAAGTCCGCGTCGATGACGTGTTTCTTCCACTCAGGGCCTTCGAACCAGAACACGCCTTTGCCGTGACCGCAACTCCCCACCACATCCGGTCTGCCGTCCCGATTCACGTCAGCGATCCTGACGTTCGTCGCGCCGTTTTCCTCTGCGATGGAATGTTTGGTCCACGGCTGATCGGCACTGGCGCCTTGCTCCCACCAGGTGAATGTTCCCCCACCTGAATCGCCCACCGCAACGTCGCCCCGGCTGTCGCCGTTCAAATCGGCGAAGTCCAGGTAGTGCGGACGGCCATCGGCCCCGCCCTTCGTGATCACAAAGCGCTGAAACGAGGTTGCCCCGCGACGTGGCGTTTGGAACCACCCCAGGCTCTTTGAAAAGTGCGGTCCAAGGATGCTGCCCGCAATGAGGTCTTTCGTCCCGTCGCCATTGACGTCGCCGGCGCAAAGTCCGTGAATGCCGTTGAATTCGCGGTCGAGCACGTGCAACGGCCACGGGCCGCCCACGCGACCAGGATTCTCAATCCACGCAATGCTGAACTCAGGGCCCTTCGGCTCGGCCGCCGGCTTGCCGGCATCGAGCGCCTGACGGTACTCGATGTGCGGCACTCGATATCGCCCGACCGCGATGTCGCGGTCGCCATCGGCATCAGCATCCAGCGCCACGCAGTAGAGCATCTTCGGCTCTTTGGTATCGAGCAGCACCTGCGGCTTCCACTCCGGTGCCACGAGCGCGAAGACCTTCGTTTCGCCCATCGCGATCAAGTCCAGTTTGCCATCGCCGTTTGCGTCCACGGCCTCCACGCTCCAGATCGATTCAGGCAATGCAATGGAAGTGCGGACCCACTCGAGCGAACCCGCATACGCGCGGGTTGAAAGCTGCCCGGCAATTCCCAGCCACAGACCCACCAGGATCAACGCTTTCGCCGAACAAGCTCTGATGCCTGTTGACTTCATACCATTTACTCATTCAACGAGCCGAGTGACCATAATGTCTCAGCGCAGTCCTGCGGCGGAGGACGTCGCGCCGGGCGGCGCCAACTCGAACACCGCGCTGGCAAAATCCAACTTGTAGATCATGCCCTCATATCCAACGACGTAAAGGTTCCCCGCTTCGTCCTCGGCGAAGGAGGCGATGTTCTGCGGCGACGTGCCGATTTGTCGGACCCCCTGGAGCGCGCGGTCCTGTTGCTTGAGTGCGAAAATGCGATGCGACGTGTAGTCGCCACAGATGTAAGCGCCATAGAACGACGACCGCTTGTCGCCCCGATAAACATAGCCGCCGGTGACTGAGTTGCCATATTTCCGGCGGTAGGCGAAGACCGGCGGCACATAACTCGCGCCCTCCTTTCGATAGCGGTTCGAGAACGGCTCGAAGCCTTCGTACACATTCCAGCCGTGGTTCTCCCCGCGCCGGACGATCGTCACTTCCTCGACGCGGTCCTGTCCGACATCGCCGACCCACAGTTCGTGCGTGACCGCGTCGAAACTGAACCGCCACGGCTCGCGAAATCCGCTGGCCCAAATCTCCGGCAAGGCATCCGAACGGCCTCGAAACGGGTTGTCCGTGGGGATGGCGTAGGGCTGGCCGGCGTCCGCGGGGTCCACGTCGATGCGCAGGATTTTACCCAGGTGCGTGGTCAAATCCTGTCCGTGCCCTTGCGGATCCTGTTGCGGACCCGTATCGCCCATCGCGATATACAGAAACCCGTCCGGCCCGAACCCGATGCAGCCGCCGCTGTGATCCTGTGTCGCACTGACGATTTTGATGAGCCGGCGCGAAGGCGCGCCAGAATCACTCCGCAAATCCGCCGCCGCCCGTCGCTCCACCACGGTCGTGGCAATCTTGCCCTCCTCGAATACCTGGTGCTTGAGAAAGTAGCGGCGGTTCTCGCGAAACTTCGGATGGAACGCCAGGCCAAGCAGCCCGTTCGGTCCGCGCTCATTGAAAAGGTCTTTCGAGACGTCACCGAACAGCGCCTTCACGTCATTCGTTGCGCGTTTTTCAAGCAGCCAAATCTTGCCGGTTTGATGCACGACGAGGAACGTGTTGCTGACTCCCGGGAGCTGGCCGAACCAAACCAATCCAGAACGCACGTCCCCCGGCTTGTGGACGAACGCGTGCGGGAACCGCAAGTCTTCTGCGAAGAACGGACGCACCGCGATCGGCTGGCTCAACTCCGGAATGTTGACCGGCGTCCCGCGATTGTTGCTGAGCGCGGAGTCCGGCTGTTTGAGCGTGACGAGATACTCGATGAGGTCGGTGAACTCCTGCCGCGACAGCCCCGTCTGCAATCCATCGGGCATGAGGGACAACGTGCTGCCCCGCTGCTCCTTGATGTCGCTCGCCGCTACGCGGACCGGCTTGCCATCGGCGCACATCAGCTCGAGCGCCTCGGCACTGGTCTGTTTGAGGATGCCTTGATACACCTCGCCGGATTTGGTTTCCACGACCGTCGTGCCGTATCCGACCGCAATCCCAGCCGAAGGTTCCAGCACGGCCTGAATCAATTCGCGCCGCGGAAACTTGTCACCGGCTGCGAAGAGGTCGGGGCCTGCCTTGCCGCTGCTGCCGTCAACCGAATGACACTTGCTGCAAGCGGCCCGCTGCTCGTTGAAGAAGAGTTCGCGTCCCCGGGCGACATTTCCATCGTGCCCCATCGCGTGGTCGCGATATTCCCGAAGCTGTCGTGCCGGGTCTGTCGTTCCAGGCTGCGCCGGCGCTGCGGCACCGCGGGCAGCATTGAACAGAGCGAGGGTCAGGCAGATTCTTGGAACGACATCGAAACGCATGGAGGAGAGTTTGACGCAACGAGCCAGGTTTTTACAGGTCGATCGCATGACTCCATGATCTTTGCCCCTCGCGCCATGGGGTGAACACCTGCCTTGGATTTCATCCTCAAAGATCGATTGCGACGACTTCGTGATCGAGGATGGAGGGGACCGTGAGTGTCAGATGCTGGCCCGAGCGGTCCGCTTTTGGCGTCTTATCCGCAGCGAGCAGGTGGACTCGGCGAGGCCTGGCTCCATCGGGCAGCTGAACACGGACCTTCTGCGCGCCGATCGGAATCAGTTCGCGGATGGGTCCCTTCATCAGCATCGGGTTGGTCAGGTTCACGAGATGGACAGTGATCGAATTCTGTTGGCGCCAAAGTGTCACATCGAGCACGCCGGGGCCGATCACGCTCAGAAGCGGTTCCTCGTTCGTGGCCCAGAGCGCGGCGTTGCGAAGCAGTTTGCCGTGGTCCACGGAAAGCACTTCCCAGAATGTGCGGTCGATGTCCCACGGGAAATACACGACACGACCCCCGGGCCGCGGCGCGATTGCGCGTGAGGACGCAACGGTATCGTCCCGCGGAATCTCTTGCAGAAAGACCTGGGCGATCTCCGTTCTGGCCACGCGCGGGTAAACCTTCTCCATCGGGAGGTCCGGGTAGCTGGGAATCAAGGTCAGCGGCGCCGGTGCGAATTGCTGGCGCGGCGCCACTTCGACGCGTGACGCGCCGTGGATGATGCGCGGCGCATCCTCCAATCCGCGCAACAAGGGATGGCCGCGGGCCGCCTCGTGTTCAAGCCGTAGATAGGCGTTCTGCATGCGCGCTTCGATGCGCCCGCCGAAATCGACGCCGAACAGTTCGGCCAGGCCGAAGTTCTTCCGCCGGACGCCCCATTCGTCGCACAGGCTGGTCTCGTGAGTGGCAATCAAACTGCCGCCGCTCGCAACGAAGTCGCGCAGTTGCTGGCATTGCGAGTCAGACAGCGCGACGATGTTCGGCAGGATGAGAGTCTTGAACTGGCTGAGGTTTGCCGCATCGAGCAAGCGCTCGTGGGCCATCTCGAATGGAATGCGCGCCTCGATCAGAGCTTGATACCAGCCCAGTGTGTGGTCTTCGAGCCTGTTGCCGACGAACCAGGCCGACTGCTGCGAGTAAACGAGGGCCACGCGCGCCAGCGGCGCCTGGTTGCGCAGGTATTTCTCCCAACCGGCGTAGCGACGATAAAGGTCTTCGACCGGCTTGAGCCAGCGTGCATCGCGCAGCACCCCGCCGAACTTCGTGAACCACGGGCGCAGGCCATTGGCGACGCCATCGGCCACCCAAAGGCGAATCTCCGCCTCACTCTGCACCGAATCCTTCCAGCGATAGGGCTCTTCGACGCCGACGCTGAAGATGCCGACAATCGGTTTGTTGCCCATCGTCGCGCGGTACTCCTTTCCATTCTTTCCATTGGCCCACGGGGCGGTGAGCCCGCGGCGGGCCTGGCGGTCGGCCATCAGCGTTGGCGCCAGCTCGCCGATTTTCTTCATGTCGAGCGAACTCGTGGCGCCGCCGCCCGTGTTCGGGATCACGCACGAGTCTCGGTTGATCATTCGGACCTCGCGGTCCCAAAGCTGCCAGAGCTCGAAGAGCCGTTGCTGATGCCACAGAATGTAAGCCCGGCGCGCGGGGTCTTGCGGATTGTTCGTGCGCGGCAACTCGAACCCGCTGGCCTCCTTGAAATTCCTGCGGCAATGCTCGCAGAAACATTGCCCCGAGCCATCCCAGCGATTGATGAAAATGCCGTCGACGCGGTAGCGCGACATGATCTCGCGCTTCACATCCGTCATGAACTCGAAGTTGTAGGGACCGAGTCCGCACGTGACCCACATCTCCGGCGAAGCCCAATGGCGCCTTGGTTGCCCGTCGGCGGTGATGGCAATCCAATCCGGGTGCGCCGTGGCCGCGTCGTCGTACGTGGCGTGTGGATCGGTGCGGGCAATCACGACCATTCCCAGCTTGCGACAACCGGCGACCAGTTCACCGAATGGGTCGCCATCGCCCAGCCACTGGCTGCGATGATGAAAAGGGACTTGCGTCGGATAATACGCGACGCAGCCGCCCGCGCTCAGGCAAACTGCATCGGACCTCGTGTTCTTGAAGTAATTCAGCCAGAAGCGCAGGTCGAACTTGCCCGGGTCGTCCTCGACGAGGGTGAGTTGGGCCCAACGCATGGGTTTGTCGATCCACGAGGGTGTGGGCGTCGCCGCGCGGGACATCTCGGCAGCCACGAGTCGACTCCAGGGCGCATCCCCGATGGCTATTGCCGCTCCCGCCAGCCCTGCGGCCTCGAGGAAACGGCGACGGGAAGTCGTGCCGACGTGCATCTGCAAAGGGTGCCCCCAATTGCCCCGCGGGTCACGCTCGGAGAAACCAGGCTATAGAGTTGCCAAAGTCATTTCCGATGGGTGGGGCTGCGTTGCCTCGCAGCCTCGCACGACCGGCAGGTCGTGCGCCACCATCCGAAATGACTTTGGCAACCAGGCTAGACTTCTTCCAATGGCTTCTCCGCGTCACCGAACTTCGGCGGACGCACGTCCATCTTGTCCATCATCGAGAGGTAGAGCCGGCACATCTGGCGCTCGGACTTCTCCTTGTAGTCCAGCACGCGCCCGCCCTTGAGGCGTCCGCCCGCGCCGCCGAGGAGCACCACAGGCAACTGGCCCGCATCGTGATTGCCGGTGAGCATGCTGGAGCAGAACAGGAGCATCGTGTTATCGAGCGCGGTGCGCGGGCCTTCCTGGATGGCGTCGAGCTTGCGCGCGATGTAGGCGACCTGTTCGAGGAAGAACTGGTTCACCTTAAGCCAATCGGCGGTGTCGCTGTGCGAGAGCAGGTGATGAATCATATAATCCACGCCCAGGTTCGGGAAGCGCAGCGAGCTGTGGTCGTTGTTCAGCTTGAGCGTGGTGATGCGCGTGGTGTCGGTCTGGAAGCCGAGCACAAGGATGTCGCACATCAGCCGCATGTGCTCAGCGACGTCCTGCGGAATGCCGTCGGCGGGCCGCGGGATATTCGGCGCGGTGAGTGTGGGGCGCCACCCTTGCAACTCCCCTTTCCGGCCGGCGTTCTCGATGCGCTGTTCGACGTCGCGCACGGAATCGAGATATTCGTCGAGCTTGCGCTGGTCGCCCGCGCTGATGTGACGGCGGAGGTCCTTCGCGTCGGTCATCACGGCGTCGAGCACGCTTTTGTCGCCCTTGGTCACCTCGTCTTTGAACAGCCGGTCGAACGCGAGCGCGGGATAAATCTCCAGCGGCGTCGGCGTGGTCGGGGACGTCCACGAGATGTGCGAGCTGTAGAGCATCGAGTAGTTCTTGTGGACCGACGGGTTCGACTTTTCACAGCCGAGGACGAGGCTCGGTACCTTGGTCGAGTGGCCGTAACGTTGCGCCAACAACTGATCAATGCTCGTGCCCGAGCGAATCTCGCCGCCGGAGGCCAGCGGCGCGCCGGAGAGCAGGTTGCCGGTTTGCGAGCTGTGGATGTTCCCCTTGAGCGCCTCTGCGTTGTAGAGGCCGCGGATGAAAAGCATTTTCTCGCGGAAATCGGCGAGCGGTGCGAGCACCTTGCCGAGTTCCATCTGGCCGCCATCGCCTTTGGCCCACCATTCCTTCGAGTGAAAGCCATTGCCCGAGAACAGCACGGCGAGCCGCACCGGCGCTTCGCTGGCGGGCTTGACGCCTGCGGGCGGCGTGTCGCCCCAGACCGTGAGCGATTCCATCCACGGCAGCGCCATGGTGACGCCGACCCCGCGGAGGAAGGTGCGGCGGGAGAAGGAGTGAGTGGTCATAGGCTGGATCCAGTTGTCTGCGCGATCATTTGAGTTCCTGACCGATGGGTGCTTGTGTCGGCAGCAAGAACGTCTTCACAAGCTCTCCTTCACCGCAGACCGTCATCCCAGGGAACCGGCGAAACCAATTCCCGTGCGGCACCTCGGGCTCCGTATCGAGCCACACCGCGAGCAACCCAAGCTGGTCCGCAGGGATGTTTCGGTCTTGGATACGGTCGAGAAGGTGTCGGAACACGGCTGTTGGGAGGTTCTGCCGGCGGATTTTAGGCATTGGTTTTCGCGCCGTAAAACCCGCGTTCCAGTTCGGCGCGGAGCGCAGCCGCCTCCATCGGGTCGGTCGTGGCTGCCAACCTTTGCGCCAGCCCCGACAGTTCGGAGCCGGTGAGACGACGGCTCGCCTCGAGGCGCAATGCGAATCGGACCACCTCGGCTTGCTGCTCGGGCGGAAGGGCCTCGATTTCGGAAATGATTTGGCTCGCCGTCATACGTTGATACTCTGATTCAGCTTGCGAGGCCGGTCAATCACCACAAACGGCTTGACCAATCGGCCGGGCCGCCGACGCCGCGGCGGAGAAGGAGTGAGTGGTCATAGGCTGTTAAGCATTGAACGCCGATTTCAAGTGTCGAGCAAGCCTAAGGATCGTGTGTCACAACCCAATCGTCCGAAGAGATTCGCGCGAAAGGGTAGTGTCCTAATTGGGAGGGCTATTCGTCTCAAAGGCCGAACGCGGAGTGGTCTGGTGTTGGCATAAGGGTTGACGGCATGCAGTTACGGCCATCGATATCAAGGCCAGCGGCATTGCCAACCAAAGCTTGCTCATTTCGAGTCTGCAGACTTCGTGTGTTTGGCGACCGAACTTTCGGCTCAAGGCTTCAGAGTTGCCCATGAGCACGAAGGTCCAGCCGCGTTCAGGCAACTTGATCGAATTCACTCCTCACTCGCCATCTCCTTCCCACGAATCTCGCGGAATTGTTTGCTGCGGACGATGGTCTCGATGGCGGCGCTGAATTTGTAGCCGTGTTTCTTGAGTTGCTCGCGCATCTCGGAGATCAGCGGGCCGTCGGAAAGCTGCACGCCGCGGCCGAGGGAGTATCCGAGCAGCTTGCGGCAAAACTGGTTCAGGAACGCATCGCCGCGCGTTGTAAGAAGATACTTGCGCAAGCCGTCGAGTCCTTCGAATTCCGCGCCGTCCATCGTCTTGGCGCGCGTCTCGATGGGGCGGTCGCCCAGGTCGCGGTCACGGCGACGGCCGATGGCGTCGAAGGCTTCCAATGCATACCCGTACGGGTCGATGCGGCGATGGCAGCCGTAACACTTGGGGTCAGTGCTGTGTTTCTCGGTGAGTTGCCGCACAGTGAGCGACTCGGTCGCTTCGTCCTCGGGCAGGCGCGGCACGTCCTTCGGGGGACGCGGGAGTTTTTCGCCCAGGAGCACTTCGGCCACCCAGTTGCCGCGCAGGATGGGACTCGTGCGCGAGGGGCCGGATTGCTTCGCCAGCGTCGTGGCCTGGGCGAGGATGCCGCCGCGGCCGAACTGTTTCAGGCCGTCGATGCGGCGCCAGCCATCGTCCGCATTTGTAGCAGCCGAGGTAACGAGGCTCTGAACATTTCGGATTTCGGATTTCGGATTTCGGATTTCAGATGGAGCCTCCTCACGTCGGCTGCTACGGAAGAGGGAATCAGGAATGCCGTAGTGCTTCGCCAACGCTTCGTTCGCGAAGGTGTAGTCGGCATCCAGAACGTCGAGCACCGAGCCGTCGCGCTGGAAAAGGTCCGTGAAGAATCGAATCGACTCCTCGTACATCGCGCCGCGCAAACCAATGAAGATCGGGAAGTGCCGCTCGCTTTTCTCGCCCAGTTCGTCGAAACCGTAGATGTGCAGCCAGGCGCAGGCAAACTCGGTCGCCAGGCGGCGAACGCGCGGGTCGCGGAGCATCCGGCGCGATTGCGCGGCAAGCACGACCGGGTCGCGCAACTGACCCTTCGCGGCGAGGCTGCGCAATTCGGCATCCGGCGTGGAGGACCACAGGAAATAACTCAGCCGCGTTGCCAGCTCCCAATCATTCACCGGTCCCGGCCCGGCGCCCGGCCCCGGCTTTTCGGCCTTATAGAGAAACGCCGGCGCCACGAGCACGCGGGCCAAAGTCAGGCGAATGGCTTCGTCGTGTGGCAATTCCTGTTCGCGCAATTTGCGATAGAGGCTGCGCAATTCCTCCAACTCGACGTCGGCAAGCGGACGGCGATACGCGCCCTCGGCGAACTTGAGCGCGGCATCGAGCTGCTTCGGCTGCGTGGCCACGAGCCGTTGGCGGAACGCCGCGGCGCGTTGCTTGATCGGCTCGCGCATCGGTTCGAACACGTTGGGGTCGGCGTCTTGCGTGGCGTATTGCCAGAGCTGCTCGAAGACATCGACGAGCGTGAGCGCATCCTGCGCCACGAAGTGCAGTTCGTCCCAGAGCCGGTCGAGGCGCGCCGCCTGCGCCTCGTCGAGCATCAGGCGCATGAAATGATGATCCTCGCGATAGAAGAGTGTGAGAGTGACGACTTCATCGACCGGAACAATCTTTGTGTAGCAAAGGGCCGCGGGGAATAGCTGCCGAAATTCGTCGAAGGCCGCTTCGAAACGTTTGCGCGCCGCGCTCGCCTCATTGACGATGATGGGCGCGCTGTGCGAGACGACTCGATTATTGGAATACCAAGGACCTTCGCCATCGGCGACTTTGGCTTCGATGGTCACCAGCCCGGAGCTGCCGGCTGGCCGATTCGTCAGCACTTGAAGCTGCACGCTGCCTTCGGCGCCCGTCTTCGGGTCAAGCCGCCCCGTGGCGACGAACTCATGCCCGGCAACCAAATCCCCCGGCAGCCGAACCTCGATTATAGCCGGCGCCTGCACGCAGAGGCTCGCGGAATCAATGGCCGAGCCGTTTGGGTGTTTGCCGAAGCGGGCGGGGTCGAGACCCATGGAATGAGCAGCCGGCGAGGTGACGGGGCCCTGACCATTGCGGATTGCGGATTGCGGATTGCCGATTTCAGTTCCAGCCGCGCTCGGCACGCTGCCGCGGCCTACGATATTGAACAACGGTCCGCCCAGCGACGTGAGTTGACGATGCAATGTGGCGTCAGGCGAATCCTTCTTCTGGGGCGCGGCAGAAACCAGTAATCGTTGCAGTTCCTCGGCGAACTGTTGTTTCTCTTCGGGCCGGTCAGCCGCCCGCCACTTGGCCAGCAGCGAACCGGCCGGTATCACGGGACCGAGCGCCGCGCCTTTGTCCGGTTCCGTGTAGAAATGCCAGACGCCGGCATTGCCGAACCGATCCGCGTGCGGATTGCCGCCCAGCACATCCGGTGAAACCTCCTGCGCCAAATTCCATTCGCGCGCGTTCTCCCCAGCGCTCGTGAGCGTGAGATCCACGGTCGTCAAATCGCACGAGTGGTTTCCATCGCGCGGGCCGATGAGCAACGAGATGAGGTCCCCCGGCTGGACCCACAGGTTCTCGACGGCCGCCGGTTTCACCTCTTTCGCGCCTTGCGCAACGCCGTTGGCGAGACGCTGCCGATTTCCGCCGTGACGCAATTCCAGTGACCACGTCACTCCGTTGCCACACTCGGGATGCGCATGTTGAATCGTCGCCGCCACACGGAACCTGCCCGCGATCGGGCTGCGCCACCCAATCACCGCCGCGAGCTTGGGCGACGGATGCACCGCGACACTGTGCGGTTTCATGTTGCCGGGAATGCGCACGTGCTGATCGGAGGAGTTCGCGGCGAGATTGGGCGTTCCGCTTTTGCCCCACCCTTTGATGAAGTCGTACCCGGCGGCGCTTTGGTAAGTGTCCGTGAAGTGACCTTCGATCTTCACAGGGCCCGCGGAGCCAATGCCGAGATAGGCGAGCCAGGCTTCGAACGCATCCGCATCGACTCCATGCTTGTTGGCCAGTTCGCGAAGGTCGATCTTATCCGGCGCGGCTTCCGCTTCAGCCGCCGCGGCAAGATATTCCGCGGTGCGCGCCAGCGTCCGGTCGCGTCGCGCAGACAACTCCTCGCTAAGTCCGCGCACATCGCGGAGCAACAGATCCGGCTGGCCGGGCGCGACGAGGCGGGGACGCTCCCACACCACGAAGTCGTCCGTATTGCCGTCGCCGGCATCCGAGGCCGCCAGGTATAACGTGACGTCCTGCACGTCAGGCGACGCAGGAATCGTGAGCCGCACTTCGTGCTTCGACTGAAGCGGTGTAATCGGCTCCATCCACGCCGCCGGGCCATTGCTCTTCCCGATGTGGCCGACTGAATTGAATCTCCAGAGCGCGTGCTGCCATTGCGCGATGTCCCTGGCCAGCGCCGGAGCGTCCGCGGGTTTCGCGGCGCGCCAGCGGGCGCGGACGGGGTCGAGCAAGAAAGAGGGTTGGTTGGAGGTCAGCAGGCACCAAAGTGTCGTTGCGTATTTGGGTGACAAGCCACGTTGAGTTGCCAAAGAGGAAATCGATGCGTTGGGAGATTGGGTGGGCGCTTCCTCCTCACCCGCCCTGCGGGTACGCCACTCCAACGTCGCCTCGAGATACTTATCCAGCGGCAACACGCCGCCATCCTTTGTGTCAAACCGGATGCCCTGAAGGTTTACGGAGGTGCCGCCTCCATTGTCTGTGAACTCCCGGTACGTGGCCCGAATTGCCGCGAGCAATTCCTCCGTCCAATCCCGCCGCGATTGTTTCGGCGAGAAGCGTACGCCGTCCGGCAGCAGGACCGCGTGCCGGGCGACTTCCTTGGCGGCGTCGAGATACTTCGTGACCAGCGCCGGCGACATGACAAGCGAATGGCCGACGTTCATGAACCCTTCGCCCGAGGCGCTGTCCACCGGGAACTCCCGTGTCGGGTCGAGCGAATCGACGCCAGTGAGATCGCGAATTGTGTAAGTGTATTCGGCATTCGAGAGCCGGCGCAACACAACGGGGCCGGGATCGCCCGCGCGGGCCAGCGCGATGTCATCGAGCACGGACTTGACCCAGGCCAACAGTCGTTCGCGCTGCGATGGCGTTGGCTGTGGTTTGTCCTTGGGCGGCATCTCCTCGCTCGCCAGTTGTTCGACGACGGCCTGCCAAACTTTCGGATACTTTTTGACCTCGCCAAGCGATGTGAAGCGTTCCAAATCGAGGTCGCCCTTGTGCTTCTCGGTGGAATGGCAGGTGAGGCAGAACTCGGTGAGCAAGGGGCGAATGGAGCTTTCGAAGTGAGCGGGTGTGGTCGTGGCAGGTTGCGCGCCACGCGATGATGACGCGACCACCCATAGCGCAAAGAAAGCGACAACGCGACACAGAACGAGCGGTTTCACTCTGCCGAAGGGAGATTTGGGAATAGTCCGGCAGTTCACTGCCGGGTTCAGGTCGGACAAACAACGAGTCCCGAAGGGACGGCTGAATCCGTCGAACGTGAGCCGCGAGCGCTTAGGCCCATGTTTGTGGCAGAGATTCAACCGTCCCTTCGGGACGGGCTCGCCAAGCTGGCAATCCCACCCTTGAAAGGGTGGGCTATTTTCGAATCTCCCTCCGGGAGAAGGCCCGCGGGTGCGCTCCGGCGGCGATGGACGGTTAGCCGTCATTTTTCAACCTCACCAGTTTCTCCGACGGAAATCCCTGCTGCCGCTTGCGGAGCGAGAAAGAAAGCGTCGTGTAACCACCTCCGGTTTGAATGTTCAAACGATACTCCAGCAGATCCGGGTCGGCTTTTTTGGGATCGGTTAGGACATAATAGGAACTCTGCACATCCACCAATTCCTCAAGACTGTCTTTCAATTGTAATGCCTTCACATGGTCCACACGGACGAAGGTGCCCCTGCCAACTCCATACTTAAGAAGCAAGAGATCCCCGTGGAGCGCCACCTCGCCGTAGCCGTAGGCCGACGAAAACCAATACTCACTCGGTTTCTGGCCAGGAACACGCACTGTCATGACGAGATGGTCTTCTCGAAAAGCCGCGCCCTGAACTTCTCTCGTCTGAACAGTCACAGATATACGACCGATGTGAATCGCGACTGTCTCGTTATCCGAGACTCCAAACTTATGCCACTGCACGTCTGCCACTGCCGACAGGTGTGAGACGAAGAGCAAGAGTGCGATGACGGCCAACGCGAGAAAAGTCGAGAAGCGCATTATGTGAAAGGCTCACTGTTCGGGGGCTGAGTCCTGACTGTCCCAAATTGTGTTTGCCGCAGACAGTCTTGGCCTGGAACTAGGCTCTGTCCACAGTAATTCAGCCTCGGAGTGCGCTTGATTCCGGCTGGCAAAGCTTCTGCTAACGACGGGTAATGGCGTCACGATTATTCCCGTCTCGACGGGCCAAGCGAGTGGCCCTTCGAGATGCTAATTCGTGAAGTGTGAAAACGAAGGGACGTTCCCTCTTCACGCTGGAGCGCTTCGCCCCGTCGATCACAACGTCCGCTTCGATTCGCGTCATGACGGCGCAGATCAAAATAGTTCAAGCTTGCAAATTATGAACGGTCGTGGGAGAACCTCCATCGTCTCAGACCTCATTATGAAACCCTTCACGCGTCCTGGGCGGGCCGCTTGGTGGCTTGCCCCACTCCTTTCGGTAGCCAGTATTTCGACTGTCTTTGCTGGCGAACCAAACCCCGCGCCTCCGCGCATCACCATCAAACCGGGCACGAACGGCCCGGCCCAACTCGATTTTCCATATCCGGCGGCGCTGCAATACAACATTTACAGCGCGCCGGATGCCTCGCAGCCGTTCGTGCCGGACACCACTTCCGGCCTGCTGCTGGGACCCTCCTATCGGGTCACCAGCGGTGCCCCGAACCGGCTTTACCGTGTGAGCGTGACGCCGATGTCGAGCAACGACGTCCTAAAGGCGACCGTGCTCAACCGCTTGACCTACGGCCCGACGCCCGAAGACGTCGAGCGCATCAACAGCATCGGCCCGCAAGCGTTCATCAACGAGCAGTTGAACTGGAATCAAATCGCGGACGACCTGGATACGGCCCCGCCTATCGTCAATGCGCCCTACCCGCCGCCCATTCAGCCGCCACTGACCAACTGGATTCGCGTGTCGGCCACCGGCACAGCCACGGCCACCAACTTTGCCATGTACTTGAGCGCAGCGGGCCGGGTCTACATTGATAACGTGGTGCTGGTCGCCGGGACCGTTCCCGACCAGGGACCCAACCTCCTGCTCAATGGAGACTTTGAAGATCCTGTGCTCACCAATGCCTGGGTCCGCGGCAGCGCGATCAGCGCCAATTCGATCGTTACGAACAGCCCGACGGTGAGCGGCAACGCCGCATCCGGGACGAACTGTTTGCTGTTGGTCAGCAGCGCCGGCACGACCACGATCACTTCGGGGTTGTGGCAGCCTTTCTCGACGAGTACGGGGGCGCCACCGGGCAACTTTACCCTCAGCTTCTCTTACCTGCCCGTGGTGCACCATGGCACAAACACCCTCACCGTGCGGTTGTCCGGCAGCCTCACCATCCGCAATGTTGCGCTCCCGTCGGACGGGCCGGTGCCGCCCACCCCCGTCACCGGTCCCTACGCCGTCTCACCCATCTACAACAAACTGACCAACGCCGCCCCACCCCTGCCCGGATGGTCCCTGCCGCCGACCAACGTCGCCCTGAGCGATCTCAGCGCCTATCACATGCTGCGCGCCGTGCAGAGCAAGCGGCAACTTTACGAAATCCTGGTTCAGTTCTTCGACAATCACTTCAGCACGGAGTACAGCAAGATCAGGGACTGGTTTGAAATGAACGGCACTCCCAACTCCATCACCAATGACGCGATGCGGCAGAACCTGGCGGTGGACCTCGAATGGCGCGAGCACTCGAAGTGGCGCCAGGCATTGGCCGACACGAATTGCACGTTCTACGACCTGCTCAAGATCAGCATCGAGAGCCCGTCGATGATCATCTATCTCGATACCATCCTCAGCATCAGCAACGCGCCTAACGAAAACTACGCCCGCGAGATTCTTCAGCTCCACACGATGGGTTCCGACAACGGCTACGTGCAACAAGACATCGTGGAGATGGCGCGCGTGTGGACCGGCTGGCACGTCGCCAGGAAGGATATCAGCAACGCCAACAACCCCTTCGCCCCTGCGTTGACCGACCCGACCAACATGCCGGGCGTCTACGTGCTGAACTTCCGGCCCACCCGGCATACCACCCACGCGGCAAAGCGACTCTTCACCAATGTCGTCGTGGACACGCGCTTTCCGCCGCCGTGGGGCGGCCAGCCGTATAGCCTGACCATCGGCACCAATCAGTATCAAGGCACCAACGGCATGGCCGAGGGCTACGTCGTGGCCCAACATCTGGCGAATCTTCCCCAGACCATGGAGTTTCTCAGCGTGAAGCTGTGTCAGACGTTCGTCCACGAAAACTTCGAATTTGGGTATTATGACTACAATGCGCCCGACGCTCCTCCCGAAGCGCAACTGGTCCGCCAATGCATGACCGCGTGGAACACTCCGGCCGCCGATGGGCGCAAGGGCAATATTCACAACGTGATGAGTGTCATTCTGAACTCCGCCCTCTTCCGCGGCCATGCCGCCTCACAGCAGAAAGTCAAAACCCCGCTGGAATTCGCGATTTCGGCCGTCCGCGCCCTGCGCCTGAGCACGACCGACACGAACAACTTGAACTGGGTTTCGATGACCTGCGACACCGACGGCTACGGGCTTGCCACGCCGTTGAGCCGCATGGGAGGCATGAACCTGTTCAACAAGGCCGAGCCTGACGGCTGGTCCGAAGTCGGGAACATCTGGCTCAGCACGGCCAACCTGTGCGAACGCTACCGCTTCGCGCAACACCTCCTGATGCCCACGACCAGTCAGCTCAAGACCGTGGACGGCAGCCGCAACAACACTTCCGACCCGGTGAAGCTGCTGAGGAGCAAGCTGCCCGCCGCGAGTTGGAACGATGCCGCGGCCGTCACCGATTATTTCCTGGGCCTGCTCTTCCCTGGGGAAGGGGCCGGAAACCTCGGAGCAGATCGCGCCGACGCGATCAGCTTCCTCAACACCAACGACGCCGGCGGCGCGTCGGCCTTTGCGAACCTCACTGACGCCACGCTCTACGATGGACGCGTGCGCGGCCTGGTCGGCATGCTGATGTCCTTGCCGAAATTCCAGGAGCAATAAACTCCCAAACAACCTTTAACCCCGACTCGTTATGGCAAACATCCTTACCCGCCGCTCCTTCATGACCGCCGGCTTCAAGGCCACTGCGGCCCTTGGCTTCGCCTCGCTGATGAACATTCCGCCGTTCGCCAAGCGCGCCCTGGCTGAGGGCAACATCGGAATTAACGGCAAGAAACTGCTCTTCATCTTCCTGCGCGGGGGCAACGACGGCGTCAACAATATCATCCCCATCCAGGATCCCGCTTACGCCGCCAACCGCGTGGACATCGGCATTCCCAAAGATCCGATGAGCAACTACGCCACGGCCACCAGCGGGGCCGACGCGGTTACTTTTGCCCAGGCGTATCCCTACGGCATCCGCCTGGGAAACGGCTTCGCGGCGCTGAACCCCGGCCTGGTCGATCTGGTCCCTCTCTTCAACTCCGGCGATCTTGCTCTCATCCACCGCGTCGCCTACCGGTCCCAGTCCACGGACCATTTTTTCTCGGAGCGCTATTGGGAGAAGGCCGCCGACGGCGTTGCCGCCAATAACCGAAATATCTCCGACGGCCTTTGGTACCGCACCATCGTCGAATCCGGCTGGAACAAGACCCACTCCCTCAGCGCCGTCTCCATCCAGTCCAAAATGCCCCAGAGCCTGCGCGGAGAGGAGCCGATGACGAACCTCAGTTCCATCGGCCGTTACAACATCCTCGGTGTCTACCCTCCCACCGCCACCAACAACCTGGATCGCGCCAAAATCCTCGACAAGATCGACGCTGCCAACTTGCGCCCCTACGCTACAAAGGACAATCGTGCCCTGGTCCACAACCTCGGCATCGCCTTCCGGGACACGCTCGACATTTTCCGCTCGCCCACCTTCCAGACGAACGAATTCTACGATCTCGACGGCTCCACCAAGCTTTTCCCGACGACCAACAACGAAGACAACGTCAATCCGGCGCTTCGCCGCCAAGGCGGCAGCTTCGGTTTCATCGGGAACATCAAGTCCTGCGCCCAGATCCTATCCGATACGGACGCCGTGATTGCCGGCACCGAGATGGGCGGCTTTGACACCCACACGGCGCAAACCGCCGCCGGCGCGCCTCACCTCGGTGGCCATACGACCCTGCTGCGTCGCCTGGCTTGGGCTTACTACGCCCTGTGGCGCTATTTCAGCAGCAAAAACATGTGGGACAAGGTCGTCATCATCACGATGTCTGAATTCGGCCGCACCTCCGCCGAAAATGCTTCCAACGGCACCGATCACGCCGAGGCCAGTGTGATGTATGTCGCCGGCGGCGGCGTCAATGGCGGCGTCTACGGCTGCGACGCGAACCCTTCCACCCAGCCGGGCGTGAAGAACTGGGATCCCTGGGATGGCGTCGGCACGAACGCGAAGCGCGGCTCCCTTTTCGCCTCCAATTCCAGCGTCGGGTACCTTCGCCGCATCATCGATTATCGCTCAGTGGTCGGCGAGATTATCCGCGACCACCTCGGCGCGACCCAGGCCCAGCTCAATCGCATCATCCCCGCGTACGCCAACGAGTCCCTCGAAAAACTCAAGAATGGAGGGCTGGCTCCGATCGGTAGCAACGTTAGTACCACTACCCCCATCCTCGGCGAGCTCGGCCTTGTCTGATACTTCGGACGGCCCGCGCACGGACCGAACACCGGTACCGATTTGGCCCGTCGCGCAATCGGGCGAGTGGTGCGACGGCTCGCAAGAACGCTCGCCCCACCGAGGCGAGGGGTCTAGACTGGTTGCCAAAAGTCATTTCCGAAATGGTGGGGCAAACCTGCCGGTTTGCCGCGGCGCCCAGCAGGGCGCCGCCCACCATTTCGGAAATGACTTTTGGCAATCACTCTAAAACTCCTGTCGGATTTCCCTCTTCGCCGGCCATTGTTCCTGACAGATGAACGACTGGCAGCTTGTGGCCGCCTGGACTCAGGGCGAGGAACAGGCATTCGAGATCCTTGTCCGGAAGTATTTTCCCATCGTCTACTCCGCGGCCGTCCGCCAGTTGGGTGACGCGCACTCGGCCCAGGACGTGGCGCAGTCTGTCTTCATCGTCTTTGCGCGCAAGGCGCCGAAATTGTCGCACGACGTGGCCTTGACGGGGTGGTTTCTGCGCACGACGCGCTTCGTGGTCCGGGACGTTTTGAAGCAAATGAACCGACGCATCCACAGGGAACAAACTGCGGGCGCCCTGGCCGCGCTGGAACAAACCGCGGGCTGGGAACCGGACTGGGCCAACGCCGCCCGCTTCGTGGATGAAGCGCTCCTGGCTCTCTCCGCAGGCGAGCAGGCCTGCGTCGTGGCGCGCGTGCTGGAGGAACGCAGCTTTCGCGAGATTGGCCAGTCGCTCCAGATTGGTGAGGACGCGGCACAGAAGCGCGTGTCGCGGGGACTCGAAAAGATGCGCCACTTCCTGCAAAAGCGCGGTGTGAAAGTCGGCGCAGTGGCCATTCCGGCCATCCTCGGTGCGAACCTGGCGGCGACTGCCGGACCGGCGATGCTGGGCACAGCGTGGACGGGGGTTCAAGCCGCGCTGCAAGGCAACGCGGCGGGTACGACGGGTCTGGCGCTGGCGGAACAGTTCATCAAGACGATGGCCCTGCGACAATTGATTCGTCTCAGTTCCCTCGTGACCCTCGGCGTCCTGCTTCTCGGAGGCGGGGCGCTGTTGGCACTGAACGGCACCCGAGGTCCGCCGGCGTTCCGCGTGTCCGATCCGCGCCTCGAAACCCTGGGCCGCGCCTGGGCGGCGGTGGTGCAGCGCGCGGCCATTCTCGCGGGCTTTCCCCAAGGAGGACCGCCCGCGGGCGATCCGAACCGGGCCGCCTACGATCAGGCGAGGACGTTTGTGCTCTCCGAGACAACGCGGGTTTCCACGGAACTGGACCAGGTCGTGACGGCATCGCGCGAGCGCGAGCAGGTCGCGGAATTCCTGACTGTCGAACTGCGCGAAACCCTTGGTCTGGATGAACGGCAGCAAGCCGCGGTCCGGGCGCAACTCCGGGAAAAGCTGTCGCAAGGGCCTACGTTCAAGGACGGACTGCGGGCTCTCTACAACTCGAAGGCAGCCTTCGCGACCGCGTTGCGCCAGAGCTTGTCCGCCGAGCAACTGCGGCGCTATGACCAGTCCTATCGCGCGGACGGCATCGGGTTATTGGCGTTCGTGGCCCTCCAACTGGCCGAGCAGTAGGGACAAAGGCTTGACTGATCCGAACTCGCCTTGACCGAACTCTGACTTGCCCTGACCGAACCTGACTTGCCCTGACCGAACCTGACTTGCCCTGACCGAACCTGACTTGCCCTGACCGAACCTGACTTGCCCTGACCGAACCTGCAAGAGGACGGCGACCCTCGCTGACGTGCTCGCTGAAAAGGCTTTGGTCATATCTGCGTTCATTTGCGTTCATCTGCGGTTCACCAAAACCGCGCTCCGTTCCGGTGCTTGGATACACGGGACTCGCCCCCGTGGCCGAAGCCGATACGGGGCGGAGGCCCGGAACCTGACTCAATTCTGGTCCGCTGTGCGAAATAGCTTCGCGCATAGAACGACGCTATAGCCTATCTGGTGAAGAAGTGTTAGCGCCAAACGAGCGAAACGAGCCAAACGGGCGAGAATCGGCGTCCGGAACTCGTTTTTTGGCCGAATGGCTACCTGTACCCTGCCGAATTTGAGGACAGAAGACCGGCATCACGCCGATGCTACGCAATCCGCATCGTCAACCCGCCATCCACCGTAAACGTTTCCCCGGTGATGTAATCGTTCTTCACCAGTTCGGCGATCAGCGTCGCCACTTGCTCCGGGGTACCCTCACGGCGCAACGGGATGCGCTGCTCCAGGTTCAGCTTGCGTTGCGCTTCGGACATCGTCGCGTGGAAGGCAGTGCGCACGACACCGGGCGCGACGCAGTTGACGCGGATATTGTCGTTGGCGAACTCGCGGGCCAGCGCCCGCGTGAACTGTGGAATCGCCCCCTTCGCCACCTGATAGGCGACGTTGGTGATGATCCCGCGAATGCCCGCCGTCGACGAAACAAGCACGATGGCCCCTTCCCGCTTCGAACGTAGATGCGGAATGGCGGCGCGGCAGAGGTGGAAGATCGCGTGCACGTGCACGTCGAATGCCGCGTGCCACTGCTCAGGCGTGATTTCAAACAAGCCGCCGTTCACCGGCCCGCCCGCGGAATGTACCAGCACATCGATGCCGCCCAGGCGCTGGACGGCCTCTTCGACGGAGCGCGAAGCGTCGGCGGCCTTGGCGTAGTCCGCAGCGAGGAATTCGCACCGGCGCCCGAGCTTGCGGACCGCATCGCAAGTAGCCTTTGCCTCGGTGTCCTCGTGCCGCCCGCTGATGGCGACATCCGCTCCGTCGCGAGCCAATGCGAGCGCCGTGGCCGCGCCGATTCCTTTGGTGCCCCCGGTCACGAGGGCGATTTTGTTTGCGAGGTTCATAAAGGACTGGTCGATGGTTGCGTTTATTTCAATTCGGTTTCGTGACTTTCGAAAAGAGTGCGCTCGACTTCCTTGGCGCTGCCTTCGTCCAGCTCGCGCAGCTTTTGGATGGCCTGGTCCCGGCGAACGTTGTCACCCAGGCAATGATACGCGAAGGCCAGGCTGCTCCAACACCAGACCTTGTCCGCGCCCGCTCGAAGGCTGCGTTCATACCACCGAATCGCGGACCGATAATCTCCGTTCGAGTGCGCTTTCAGGCCGCGCGTACCGGTCCACACCGGCGACCACGGAGCCCAGACCAACGGCAGGGTCGATGCAAGAACAAGCGCCGCCAACCCCGCCGTCACTGGCCAGCGCCACCGCTTGAAACTTATCCACGCCCCTGCGCCAGCCCCAACCCCCAGACCGGCGAAATGAGCGTAATTGCCGACCTCCATCGTCCCGGAGAGGGTCAGCCCAACGCACACGACAAGCCAGATAAGAAACAGGCCTATGGTCTTGGGGTTCAGGACCTCGCGGAATTGGGGATAGTGCTCGCGGGCCATCCACAAAAAGCCGAATAGAGCGTAGGCAACGCCCGAAGCTCCGATTCCCGTCGCGTCTGAGAACAGAAGCTCAGCCCCGGAACTGACCACTGAACTGATGAGAAAGAACCCAAGCCAGCGCAAGGACCCAATCGCGCGTTCTACTGCGCTGCCGAGCACCCAAAGCCAGTAGATGTTGAAAACAAGATGCAAGAACTGCAAATGGACGAAGGTCGACGTGACCAGACTCCAGATGGCGCCATCGAGTATCTTGTCGTAAGAATAGTATCCCCACTTCTGCAGCCCTTCCCATGAATCGCGCCTGGGCTCATCCATCAAGCCCGCGAACACCACCACACAGGCCGCACACGCCAGCCAGGTCAATATGGGAATGCGCTGCCGATTCTTTGGCGGCCCCGCAGGCGGCCGTTGGGGATTACACGTGTTGTCGGTCGTAGTTTCCATCGATGTGTATCGACACTGCTATGACGCCGGATCGCGCCGGAAGGCCAAGGACGGAAATCCACGCTTTTCTTGCCTCACGAATACCCTTCCCCTCTCCACGCGTTAAGGCGCGACTTCAATCGCTCCAAGTTCGACGATTCGGCGCAGAACACGGGCAGATCCGCCAGCAGATCGTCGGGCGACGGCACTTCGCCCCAGGCCGAGACGGTGAAGACTTCCAACGCGTGCTTCGTCGCCAGGCCCAACTCGCGGTGTTTCCGGTCGAATCGCGCGCGGAGTATCTTGGCCCAATCGGCAGGCGACTTCGGCGGGTCCATGTGATGCCGGCCCACCCACGGGAGCCACTCAACGACTTGCGATTGGTGGGCCCAGGTCATTTCGCACAGCAATGGGAAGGCTTCCTCGACGTCGACCGCGAGATCGAACGAGTTCGCGCCGGACATGTAGGCGTCGTAAACGTGGAGGATGACCGGCGTCTTGCGCGGCTCCGGGCGCGTCTCATCGGCGGGATACTCAGGTGTAAACGCGTGTGGGACGTTAATCATGTAAGCGACGCGACGAACCGCCTCAGCGATGGTCAGGTGATCGTTGTGCACGCCGGCCAGCGGCTCGGCCGGCAGCGGTGGGCAGAAGAGATAGTCCGGCTCGAAATCGCGGATGGCCTTCCAGAGCGCAGCGAGAAGGTCGGGAGTCACTTGCAGGCACGCTTCACGGGGCACTTCGCCGTTCGGGAAACGGAGCAGTTCCCACTCGTATCCGCCCAGCTTCGCCGAAGCGTCCTGCTCGGCGATGCGGATGCGCCCCGTCTCTTCACGCGCGCGACAGTGATGCCCCGCCTTGCCGTCCGTGCAAACAATGACCTTCGCCTGCAATGCGCCGCCGAGCCGGCGCCGCAGCAACTCGAACGTGCCCCCGGTCGTAAACTCGTAGTCGTCGAAGTGGGCGTGAACGAAGAGCACTTTCATTGGCTGCAAGGATGGCTCGTGGCGCTTGAAGCGTAAAACGTAAAACGTGAAACGTAAGCCTGGACGGACGCGCGGGCGCTCTCGGTTTCCTGAGGCTGGCCCATGGTCTCACCCCTCACCCCGGCCCTCTCCCCTTTAAGGGGAGAGGGAGTCGCGATGCATCCCGCGCTACAATGGGTCAGCGTTGAGCCGCGCACGGTACGTTTGCGCCATCGAGCGCAGATGGCACCAAGCGCGGCGAATGCTTTTTCATGGTCTGGACGTTCGTCGCGCTCCCTCTCCCCTCAAAGGGAGAGGGCCGGGGTGAGTGAGAACTCCCATTGTTGGCCCTTGCAAAAAACCGGGAAGCGCCCCGCATGCCCGATTCCCTCGGCTTACGTTTTACGTTTTACGGTTTACGGTTCACCCTCCCCTCCATGCAACCCACCAACGTCCTCGGCATCATGTCCGGCACCAGCATCGACGGCGTGGACTATGCGCTCTGCTCGGTGTCGGCGGCGCGCCTGAAACTGCGTGCCCTGTGGAGCGTGAGTTTCCCACCCGCGTTGCGGGCGAGATTGCACGCGGCGGCGCGGGGTGAGGGGGTGAGTTGGGAACTGGCGCAGTTGCACCACGACCTGGGACGTTTCTACGCGGCGCATGCGAGATCCCCGAAAGGCGCGCCCCGTCCACGGCTTGCGGGCTTGCACGGGCAGACCGTCTTCCACAATCCCGATTTGAAGGCGCCCGCGACGCTGCAAATCGGCGAGGGAGCTTATCTTGCCGAAATGCTCCGCGTGCCCGTCGTGAGCAACTTCCGCGCGGCGGACCTCGCGGCCGGCGGACAGGGCGCACCGCTGGCCACGGCGTTTCATGTCCGGGTGTTCGGCAGACGCGGCCGGCACGTGTGCGTGAACAATCTGGGCGGCATCAGCAATGTCACCTCAATCGACTGGCGCCGCGGCGTGGCGCCGAAGGTGCTCGCGTTCGACACCGGCCCGGCAAATGTGTTGCTCGACCTGGCGATGCGGCAATTCACGAATGGACGGCGGTCCTTGGACCGCGACGGCGCCTGGAGCGCACGTGGCCGCGTTTGCCAGCCTCTGCTGGCCGAATGGCTCGAACATCCATACTTCCGCCGGCCGCCGCCCAAGAGCACGGGCCGCGAGTTGTTTGGCGAGCCGTTCCTCGTGGATGCCCTCGCGGCCGCGCGGCGGAGACGGCTCTCGAAATTCGATCTGGTGGCGACCTTGACAGAGTTCACGGCGCGCTCCCTGGCGATGAATTACCGCGCGCACCTGCCGAACCCGCCGGACTCTGTGGTCCTCGCGGGCGGCGGCGCAGCAAACCCGGCGTTGCGTGAAGGCATCGCCGCAGCGCTCCACGAGACGCGCCTTGAGACGAGCGTCTGCATGAGCGCCGACCTTGGCTGGCCGTTGCAAAGCATCGAGCCGGCCGCCTTCGCCTATCTCGCGTGGCTGCGTCAGCGCGGTCAGCCGGGGAACCTGCCGGAGACGACCGGCGCGGAGCGAGCGGTGATGTGTGGAGTGGTTCAGTAATCAATAATCAGTCGTCCGTTGCCCGGCGTGCAAGAAACCGGCGCGCAAGGTCATCGCATTCTCTACAGTGATTACTTTCCAAGCCCGCCGCCCTTCCGCTAAGCTCAGCGCGCATGAAACATTCCGGGAAGGCGCGCAAGGCGGCTTTCAAGATCGTCTTTTGGACCCTGCTGCTCGCATTGGCAATGCTCGCAGGCATTGCATTAGCCACGGTCATCGCACGGCACAATGTGGCCATCGCCACCGCCGTGTGCGTGGGCTGGATTGCATTCGCCAGCTTCACTGTCTACTTTTTCCGGGACCCGAATCCGACCACACCGAATATTCCCAGCGCCATCGTTTCGCCCGCGCAAGGCAAAGTGGATTTGATGGATGAAACGACCGAGAGTGAATTCATGGGCGGTGCCTGCCGGCGCGTTTCCATCTTCCTATCCGTCATCGATGTTCACGTGCAGCGCGCGCCGATCACGGGACAACTGGCTTACAGCAAACACAAGGAAGGACGGTTCCTCAGCGCCACCAAAGCCGATTGCGGCGAGTTCAATGAGAATGTCCTGCTCGGTTTTGCGTCGAGCGAGCTGCCGGACCGCAAGCTCTCCGTGCGCCTCATCGCCGGCCTCATCGCCCGGCGCATCAATGTCTGGACGCAACCCGGCGAATCTGTGAGCCGCGGCGAACTCATCGGCCTGATTCAGTTCGGCTCGCGGGTCCACGTCTACCTGCCGCTCGACGCAAAGGTTCACGTGAAGCTGGGGGATCACGTGAAGGTGGGCGAGACGTTGCTCGCCTCGTTCTAAGGAGCCCGCATGGAGCCAACGCCTCCCAAACCACCCAAACCAAGCGAACCCTCGCACACGGACGCGAGGGTAAAGATTTACTTCCTGCCGAACGTCATGACGGGCGCCAACCTGTTCTGCGGGTTCGTCGCGCTGACGAAGATTGTCGAGTGGACGCCAGGAACCGAGCGCGGATACCAGGACATCATGGTTGCTCTCCTGTTCATTCTGGCCGCGTGCATCTTCGACCTGCTCGACGGACGCGTTGCGCGGATGGGCGGGGCGGAAAGCCCGTTCGGCCGCGAGTTCGATTCGCTGGCGGACATCATCAGCTTCGGCGTGGCGCCGGCGTTCCTGGTCTACCGGATCGTGCTCAAGGACGTGTTTTCCCAGCATCCGGAATTCGGCTGGTTCATCGCCTCGATTTACCTGTTGTGCGGCGCGTTCCGATTGGCGCGATTCAACTGCCTGGCGGCCCTGGCGGGCACCGGCGGAGGCCGGGAGTTCCTCGGCTTCCCGATTCCCGCCGCGGCGGGCATGGTGTCGTCGCTGACCTTGTTCATGATTTGGTGGGACGAGAAGGAATTCGCGCAGGCCAACTGGCGATTCGCGCTTCCCGTCATCATGATCTTCCTCTCGTGGATGATGGTGAGCGAAGTGAAGTATCCGACGTTCAAGAAGCTGGATTTCAAGGCGATCAAGACCTTCAAAGTGACTCTCATCGCCGTGTTGTTCATCGGCGGCGTGGCCGTGCTCCGGGAGAAGCTGCTGTTTTGGGTGCTGCCGCTGTTCTTCACCTTCTATCTCATCTACGGTTTCATCCGGCCGCACGTCTCCCGCAAGGTCCGCGAGGAAATCTCCGATGAGGAGGACGAAGAAGGCACCCCCGCCTGAGCGCGCATGGAACTCCCCCCCATGCTGACGGCCATCCTGGCCGGGTTCTTTTCCGGATTCATCGTCTCCGTGCCGGTCGGGCCGGTGAATTTGACGATCATGAACGAAGGGGCCCGCCGCGGCTTCCGATGGGCCGCGCTCATCGGCCTGGGCGCGACCGTGATGGAGGTGCTCTACTGCATCCTGGCGTTCACGAGCTTTGCAGCCGTTTTTGACAACAAGACGATTAAGGCGGCGATGCAAGTGTTCAGCTTCGTGTTCATGCTCTTTCTGGGAGTGAAGTTTCTCATGGGCAAATCCGTGACAAAGCTCGACAGGCTGGAGGAGAGGATCGAGAAGCGAATCGAGGGCGGCATCGAGAAGCGTTTTCACCCGACCTCGGCGTTCATGACTGGATTCGTGCGCACGCTGGCCAATCCCGGTGTGTTGCTCTGTTGGATCGTGGCCGGCGCCTATTTTATTTCGCACGGCTGGGTGAAGCCCAGTTACGCGGGCAAGTTTCTCTGTGTTGCCGGCGTGGCGGGCGGCGTCGGGCTCTGGTTTTTCGGGCTGGCATGGGGGGCCGCGCTGGGGCACGGCCGGTTCACGGATCATACCATGCGCCGCATGGAAATTGGCTCCGGCATCGGCCTGTTGGCGCTCGGCATCATGCACGGCATTCACCTGGCGATGCAGTTGGCCAAGACGAAGGGATTTGGATGAAGGTAAGAAAAACGCAACGTGAACCTAGTGATTGCCAAAAGTCATTTCCGAAATGGTGGGCGGCGCCCTGCCAGGCGCCGCGGCAAACCGGCAGGTTTGCCCCACCATTTCGGAAATGACTTTTGGCAACAGTTATAGCCCGCTTCGAGAGGCGAAGCGTGAACGAATTTGAAGCGGCCCCGCCTCAGGAGGCTGTCGGAGGGAGAATCTCGACGATTTGTGCGAGCGGTTCGCCGGCTGGGTTGGAGAGCGTGTTGCGCCGGCCGTACAAAACATGCGCCCCTTGCAGGTTCAGCACCGAGTTGATCATCTTGTCGGAAGCCATGCGCAGGAAGGCCCCGGGCCGGCTGACGTAGGGGATGGAGTGGTCTTTGAGAACGCGACCCAATGGGTAACGCTCTTCAAGAATGTCCTGCCGAGCCGCTTCGGGAAAACGGCCGAGGTGGATTTGAATCGCGCCAAATTCCACGGGCCGCTCGCTGCCCTCGAGCACGAGCAGCACTTCGCGGAAATACTCGTCCCCCTTTTGCTCGCGGCTGAGGAGGCGCAGGTGCACCGTGGCGTGATAAAACGTTTCCAGCGTCGACGTCATGTCGTGATCGTGGACGAGCAAGGTCCTGTAAGGCTCGGGCACAGCCTGGCCGTCGACCTGGTCCAGCGGCGGCAGTGCGGTCCCGCTGCGGGCGTAAAACTCGTCGAGCGGATAGGCGATGGACTCCCCGCGTGGCGTCCGTGCATTGGAATCGGATGTCGGCATGAGTCTCAGGCGTAGCGGTCCCCGCGATGTTCCGGCAGGTAAAACTCGTGCAACAGCCGGTCAATTTGAAGCAGGCCGTCCCGGTTGATGCGGATGACATCTCCTTCCACGGTGAGGAAGCCCCAGTCCTTCAACTCCTGGATCGCGTCGGCGAATCGCGCCATCGGGTCGGCGCCAAACTTGTTCTGGAATTGGGCGCGGCTGACCTGGCCGAGTTTGAGTTGGAGAATGAACTCGCGGATGAACCGCTCGTCGGCGCTCGGCGTCAGCGCCCGATGAATGGGCAAGGAGCCCGCCTCCACGCGCTCGACATACGGCGCGAAGTCGTGGTGGTTCTGGTAATGCACCCCGTTGACGTGCCCGAAGCTGGCGACCCCCACCGAGAGAATGTCCGCGCCGGAAAAGAGCCCTTCGCGATACAGGAACTTCACCCTGGCCGGATCCTTCACCACAGTCGTGGCGCTGGTGACCGTGTAACCGACTTTCTCGAATTCGCCGTAGGCATAATTGACCCAACGGCGCTTGGTTTCCCAGTCCGCCACGGGCGCGACCAACTTGCCCTCCGCCTTCATCTGTTGATAGATGCCGGTGTTGTAGGGCACTTCCATCTGGTAAATCGTCACGGAGTCCGGGTGAAGCGCGACGGCCTTGGCGACGGTGTCGCGCCATTTCTCCTCGGTTTCTTCGACCATGCCGGCGATGAGGTCGATGTTGATTTGGGGGAAGCCGATTTCGCGGGCGTAGGCGTAGGCGCGAGCGATTTCCTTCGAACGATGGGCGCGTCCATTCACTTCCAGCACGTGGTCGTCGAAGTGCTCGATTCCGAGGCTGAGCCGTGTGACACCGAGGCCGCGAATGGCGGCGAGCTTGTGATCGGTGAGAGTGCCGGGTTCGGCCTCGAAGGTGACTTCCTCGGCTTCGTCCCAAGGGAGCAACCGCTTCATTCCATCGGTAAGCAACTTCAGTTGGGCGGGGGACAAGTAGCTGGGCGTCCCGCCGCCAAAATAAATGAAGCGCGGCTTGCGCCCACCCACGAACGGTTTGGCGGCGTAAACGGTCAACTCCTGGAGCAACGCATCGAGGTAATTTCGGATCTCCTGGGCGTCCTTGTCG
>Ga0134127_10000126_pt1 | contig 95233 bp, 95 predicted proteins | sample KB31753_FD_96459 | JGI IMG/M metagenome (GOLD analysis project Ga0134127, IMG submission 96459) | Terrestrial soil microbial communities with excess Nitrogen fertilizer from Kellogg Biological Station, Michigan, USA - KB3-175-3 | ecosystem: Environmental > Terrestrial > Soil > Unclassified ... | reverse complement strand
CTTCATCGGCTTCGCCATCGGCGAGTCGCTCGGCGCCGCGGCGCTGCGCATCGCCGGCGGCATCTTCACCAAGATCGCCGACATCGGCTCCGACCTGATGAAGATCGTCTTCAACATCAAGGAGGACGACGCGCGCAACCCGGGCGTCATCGCCGACTGCACGGGCGACAACGCGGGCGACTCGGTCGGTCCGAGCGCGGACGGCTTCGAGACTTACGGCGTGACCGGCGTGGCGCTGATCACGTTCATCATGCTGGCGGTGCCGCAGCCGGCGACGCAGGTCAAGCTGCTCGTCTGGATCTTCGTCATGCGCGTGATGATGATCATCGCGAGCGCCTTCTCGTACCTGCTCAACGAGGCGATGGCCAAGGCGCGCTACGGCGGCGCGCCGCGCATGAACTTCGAGGCGCCGTTGACGTCGCTCGTCTGGCTGACGTCGATCGTCTCGGTGATCCTCACGTTCGTCGTTTCCCGCCTGCTCATCCCGGACCTCGGCGACGGCACGCTCTGGTGGAAGCTGGGGATCATCATCACCTGCGGCACGCTGGCGGGGGCAATCATTCCCGAGCTGGTCAAGGTGTTCACGTCGGTCGAGTCGAGCCACGTGAGAGAGGTCGTCACCGCGTCGAGGGAAGGGGGCGCGTCGCTGAACATCCTCGCCGGCTTCGTCGCCGGCAACTTCAGCGCCTACTGGCTCGGCCTCAGCATCGTCTCGCTGATGTCGATCGGCTATTTCGTCAGCGCCTCGAGCGCGTCGATGTCGGGCCTGATGCTCGCGCCGGCCGTCTTCGCCTTCGGCCTCGTCGCGTTCGGCTTCCTCGGCATGGGCCCGGTGACGATTGCGGTGGATTCCTACGGGCCGGTGACCGACAACGCGCAGTCCGTCTTCGAGCTGTCGGTCATCGAGGGCATTCCCGGCGTGAAGGACGAGTTGAAGCGCGACTTCGGCCTCAACGTCGAGTTCGACAAGGCGAAGGCGCTGCTCGAGGAGAACGACGGCGCCGGCAACACGTTCAAGGCGACCGCCAAGCCGGTGCTCATCGGCACCGCGGTCGTCGGCGCGACGACGATGATCTTTTCGATCATCGTGGAGCTGACGCAGGGCCTGACGCAGAACCTCGACAAGCTGTCGCTGCTGCACGCGCCGTTCCTGCTCGGCCTCGTCACCGGCGGCGCGATGATCTACTGGTTCACGGGGGCGTCGACGCAGGCCGTCACGACCGGCGCCTACCGCGCGGTGGAGTTCATCAAGGCCAACATCCGCCTCGAAGGGGTCGAAAAGGCGTCGGTCGCCGACAGCAAGAAGGTCGTCGAGATCTGCACGCAGTACGCGCAGAAGGGGATGTTCAACATCTTCCTGACCGTGTTCTTCGCGACGCTCGCCTTCGCGTTCGTCGAGCCGTTCTTCTTCATCGGCTACCTGATTTCAATCGCGCTCTTCGGTCTCTACCAGGCCGTGTTCATGGCGAACGCGGGCGGGGCGTGGGACAACGCGAAGAAGATCGTCGAGACGGAGCTGAAGATGAAGAACACGCCGCTGCACGCGGCGACGGTCGTCGGCGACACGGTCGGCGACCCGTTCAAGGACACGTCGTCGGTGGCGCTGAACCCGGTGATCAAGTTCACGACACTGTTCGGGCTGCTGGCGGTCTCGCTCGCCGTGCGGCTGACCGCCGAGGCGGGCAGCGCGGTCAGCCACGCGCTGGCCGCGGGGTTCCTCGTGATCTCGATCATCTTCGTGTATCGCTCGTTTTACGGGATGCGCATCGGGGCGGCGACGCACTGAGCGGTGGCCCGTCCGTTTGTCGTTTCCCTGTTGCGCTCGGGTGGAACCGGTATAAAATGCCCGGTCTTTGCCAGGTACAGCCGGGGAGCACTTTGGACGAACCGGTGTCTAACTTCACTGACGGCCCCGTCGCTCGTGGAAGGGCGCGCGTTCCGTTGACACACATTTTTTGCGGTAGCTATAATCGGCCGCCTTTGGCGAGCTCAGCCACGTCCGCAGGTCCAGCCCGCGAGCGTGGTGACGGCGCCGGGGCGTATTGAGGAGGGTCAGGACCGGTGCCAAAGGAAATGTTCCGCGATATCGTGAGCCCGACAGTCAAGGTCGGAACCCAGCAGTGGTACACGGTTCCGGTTTCGATTCTGGTTCACACGGCGGCGGTACTCGCGTTGATCGTGATTCCCCTGATGGCGGCCGACGTGCTGCCGACGCCGCCGTCGATGCTGGCGTTTGCGGCCGCTCCGCCACCACCGCCGCCCCCGCCGCCTCCTCCGCCGCCCCCGCAGGCCGCGGCGCCGAAACCGGTCGTCGAAGTCAACCCGGCGGCGGCCCCGATTGAAGCCCCGAAGGAAATCGCTCCCGAGCCTCCCGACACCAGCTTCGAGCGGGCCGAGCCGGCAGGTATCGCCGGCGGCGTGATTGGCGGCGTGGTCGGCGGCATTCCGGAAGCGCCTCCTCCGCCACCGCCGCCCCCGCCGCCCGCGGCGCCGGTGCGCGTCGGCGGCAACATCAAGCCGCCGATGAAGACCAAGGACGTGCGGCCGACCTATCCGCCGATTGCGCAGTCTGCCCGTGTGCAGGGCGTCGTCATCATCGAGGCGACGATCGGCCCGAACGGCAAGGTGCAGGACGCCCGCGTGCTGCGCTCGATCCCGCTGCTGGATTCGGCGGCGCTCGACGCGGTGCGGCAGTGGGAGTTCACGCCGACGCTCCTGAACGGCGTACCGGTGCCGGTCATCATGACCGTCACCGTGCAGTTCACGCTCAGTTAAACAACCACCGGCAGCTGCTACAGCGCCAGTTTCTCCAGCGGAGGATGCAGGAATGGAAGTCAGGAAGATGCGTCAGATTGCGCAAGTCGCGTGCGCGGGGCTCGGAATGGTGGCGCTCGGCACCCCGGCCTTCGCACAGGGTGCCGGTGGCCTGAACCTCATCGACATCGCGCAGAACATGTCCGGCATCGCCATCGCGGTGGCCGTCATCCTGTTCATCATGTCGTTCTGGTCCGTCGGTGTCGCGATCGAGCGCGTCTACACCTACAACCAGGCGCGGAAGCAGTCCAAGCTGTATGCCCCGCAGGTCGCCAAGCACCTCAAGGACGGCCGCCTGAAGGAAGCGATCGCGCTGTCGGCGTCGAAGGACTACCGCTACAGCCACCTCGCGAAGGTCGTGCTCGCGGGGCTGCAGGAATACCAGTTCCAGCAGGAAACCGGCGGCGCCTCGCTGAACCGCGAGGACGTGCTCGACACCGTCCGCCGCTCGATTCAGCGCGCCACCGCGCTCACCGCGTCGGACCTGAAGAAGGGCGTCAGCACGCTCGCCACGATCGGCTCCACGGCCCCCTTCGTCGGGCTGCTCGGCACCGTCGTCGGCGTCATCAACGCGTTCGTCGGCATCGCGTCCACCGGCTCGGGTGGGATCGGCGCCGTGTCGGCCGGTATCGCGGAAGCGCTCATCGAGACCGCGCTCGGCCTCTTCGTCGCCATTCCGGCGGTCTGGTTCTACAACTTCCTGACCAGCCGCATCGAGTATTTCAACGTGGAAATGGACAATTCCTCGTCGGAGCTCGTCGATTACTTCATCAAGAAGACCGCCTAGGTGGATGGGGATTTATGATGAGTGACCGGTGACGCGAACGTCACCGGCCGCTCGTCGCAAATCACGAATCGAGTGGAGTCGTAACTATGGCAATGCAACTGGGTGGCGGCGGCGGAGTCAAATCCGACATCAACGTCACTCCCCTCGTCGACGTCATGCTGGTGCTCCTCATCATCATGATGATCATCGCCCCGCTGCTGCAGAAGGGCGTTGACGTCAGGCTGCCCATCGCCACCAACAGCGCGTCCAAGCCCGAGACGCAGGACCAGACGGTGCTCGGCATCAAGGCCGACAAGACGGTCTGGCTCAACGGCGTCGAGGTCCGCAAGGAGGAGATGCGCACCCGCCTCGAGGCGATCCTCGAGACCAAGAAGGAAAAGCTGATCCTCATCAAAGCCGACGAGGACGCGCCGTACAGCGCCGTCATGGAGGCGATGGACGAGCTCCGCGCCAGCGGCATCGAGGACGTCGGCCTGATCACCGACAGCAAGGCGTCGAGCGCGCTGTCGCAGGGAGGCAAGTAATGTCCTCCCACGCGCACAAGCACTACGGCGCCGACACCGTCTTCAAGGGCAAGGTCCCCGAGCCGAACGCGGACATGAACATCACGCCGATGATCGACGTGCTGCTCGTGCTCCTCGTCATCTTCATGGCCGCGCTGCCGCTGTCGCAGAAGGGGCTCGACATCAACCTGCCGCCCGAGACCAACGCCAAGGCCGACCCGAGCATCAGCCAGATCGTGGTCGAGTACACGGCGGACAAGAAGATCTCGATCAATCACCAGGACGTCCAGCTGACCGAGCTCGAAGAGCGGCTGCGCACCATCTTCGAGGACCGCAAGGACAAGACGATGTTCATCAGCGGCGACGGCACGCTGCGCTACGGCGACATCATCAACGTGATCGATGCGGCCAAGGGCGCCGGCGTCGAGAAGGTCGGCCTCGTCACCGAAGGCATGAGGAAGAGCGCCGGCGGCGGGACCCCCGGAGCCTAGTTCTTCATCGGATCGATCGCGACACGCACCAAGGGCCGTCCGCGGGACGGCCCTTTCCTTTTGTACCGGTGTCTAACCGGGCAGGAGGGCAGGATGCCGTCTCACCCGCACCAGCACTACGGCGCCGACGCCGTCGTCAAGAGCGCCGTCCCGCGGCCGAACGCAGACATGAACATCACGCCGATGATCGACGTGCTGCTCGTGCTGCTCGTGATCTTCATGGCCGCGCTTCCGCTGTCGCAGAAGGGACTTGACGTCGACCTCCCGCCGGTGACCGCCCCAGCGAACTCACCGCGCGGCGACCGGTCGGTCGTCCTCGAGTACAGCGCCGACCGGCACATTTCGATCAACCACCAGCCGGTCGTGCTGAGCGAGGTCGAAGAGAAGCTGCGGACCATCTACGAGGATCGCCGCGACAAGACGATGTTCATCATTGCCGCCGGCACGCTGCGCTACGGCGAGATCGTCGGCGTGCTGGACGCCGCCCGGGGCGCGGGCGTCGCACGCGTCGGCATCGTGACCGAAAAGATGCGGAAGGGCCTGTCCTGACCGAGGGGAGCGAGCCGAAGGGGCTGTCCTGAGCGAGCAGCGGGAGTCGAAGGGCTGGGATCAGCCCCTGGAGATCACCTGGCCCTCGACCATGCCCGAAGGCAGCAGTCGCGGACGCCGGTCGCGGTGCTCCGCCTGGAGGCGGCGACGCTCCGCCATGCCGCGCTTGACGACCTCGGTGAGCGCCTCGCGGTCGAACGGCTTGACGATGTAGCCGACCACGCCGGGGCGCAGCGTCACCATCGGGTCCATTTCGAGCAGCCCGGTCGCCAGCACGATGGCGATGGCCGGGTAGAGACGCCGCATCTGGTCGATCAGCCAGATGCCGTCATGGCCCGGCATACGGACGTCGCACAGCGCGACGTCGACGTCGGTCTCGCGCATGATCTCCAGGGCCTTGTCGGCGCCGTCTGCGGCCTTTACGGCATACCCCATATCGGCAACCCAGCGTGTCAGCACCCTGCGGACACCCTCGTCGTCGTCGACGACCAGGATGGTTCCCGAAACCTGTTCTGAGAGCTCCATTGATTCGATCCCGGCGGTCTCAGAGCAGGATTGGTGCCACGCAACGGCGTGAAATGTCTCGAAATCGGCCCGAAAAATGGACCACGGATTACGATCCTGTGCGCCCGCGCACACGGGCGGGCGTTCCGCGCACGTACAGCCCGCACAAAAACCGAAATCGGGACGCCGGCGCGAACAGGATGGCCTGAATGGGAACAGCCCGGCGGGATCGGGTACCCGCCGGGCGATCAGTCTCAGTTGAACGAATAGCGGAAGCTGAGCATGAACTGGTAGACGTCGGACGTGTTCGTGTTCGTCTGGAACGTCTTCGTGACCAGTTGATTGTTGACCGTTGCCAGCCTGTAGGTGGCGCGGCCCTGGGCATCCACGCCCGGATTGGTCAGGATCTGCGCGCCGTAGGCCTGCGTGATGGGAGCCACGAGGCGCTGACTCACGCCCCAGTTGTGATTCAGCAGGTTGCCTACGTTGGTGAAGTCGATGCGGAACTGGCCGCCGTTCCGCCTGCCGCCCAGGTCGCGGAAGACGTCCTGGATGATGCTCAGGTCCATGCGTTTCTCCATCGGGTACCAGATGCCGCCGCGCTCGGCGTACTGACCGCGATGCTTGCTCAGATAGGGATCCTGGTTGATGTAGGCGTCGAAGGCGGCGGCCTGCTCGTCGGCCGTGAACGTGCGGCCTCCCTGCGCGGGCGGAAGCGTGAACGCCACGAAGTTCATCTCGGAGGTGTTCCTCGGGATGTAGATCAGATCGTTGCCCGACGCGCCGTCGCCGTTCATGTCACCGGCGAACACGTAACTGGCGTTGGTGCTCAGGCCGCCGCCGGCGCCGTTCAGCGCCGGTCTCGCCTCCCAGAACGCGGAGACCGTCGTGGCGCCGAACCCGAAGTACGAATGGCTGTACGACGTCTGCAGGAATACGCGGTGCCCCTGAGCGGACTGTGAACGGCCGAGCGGCGCGTTGTTCGGATCCGTCACGATCTGATTGAGGTTGAACGTGCTCGACGCCGTCGAGCCGGGATCGATCGTGTTCCTCGCGTCACCGTAGCTGTAGGCGCCCTTCAGCGAGACTCCGTGATACAGCGCCTTCGACAGCGAACCCGAGACGTTGTACGAGTGCCCGACGCTCTGGTTCTTCATGACGTAGGCCGCGGTCACCTGATTGCCCGCCGCATTGTTGATGCGCGTGACGCACGGTCCGGGCGCGCCACAGGCGGGACCCACCCACCGCGGCCGCGTATCGACGCCGGTGAATGCCGACTGCGCGGCGGGGAGGTTCGCGTTCAGGTAGTAGATGCCGTTGATGTCCCTGTTGTAGACCAGCTCGCCCGTGCCCACGATGTCCCAGGGGAGACGGCGGTCCACGGCGAAGTTCGTCCGCCAGACCTGCGGGAACTTGAAGCTCGGGTCGGTCACGTCGAACTCATAGCTGGTCGCCGGCGCTCCCGTCACGTTGGTCGGCTTGTAGCGGTTGATGTCCGGCGTGAACGGCCGCGCGGTGGGGAAGTCCTCGAGCAGAGAACCCTGCAGCACGCCGGTCTGTCCGAGCTGGTTGGAGATCCAGACGTAGAGCGGGGGCCCCGTGAACACGCCGGTTCCGCCGCGCACCTGCGTGCGCTGATTCCTGGCGACGTCCCAGTTGAAGCCGACGCGCGGCGACCAGAGCACCTTAGGCTCCGGCAGCTTGCCGCTGGAATACTTCACCGCGCTGCCCGTCTCGTCTCGGAAGGTCAGGGCATCGACGTTGGGATTGGGGTAGGTCGTGGTGTTGTCGAACTTCGGGACATCGAAGCGCAGGCCGGCGGTGACCGTGACGTTCGATGCCGGGCGCCACTCGTCCTGACCGTAGCCGCCGCCATACCAGGCCTTCAGGATCTGCACCGGCTTGTCGAGCCCGGGCAGGTTCATGTAGCGCACCTGGTAGCGGCGCGGCGTTACCGGAGAAGACGTCCGGTTCGGGTTGGCGAGATAGCCGTTGGCGTCGGCGTAGAAGTCCGCGAGGGAGCTGTACACCCAGGCGCCCTGCTTGCAGCAGTTGAAGAACGAGTTGTCCGACTCGTACCGCTGCACCGTGCCGCCGAGGGTCCACGAATGCTTCGCGCTGAACTTCGTCACGTTGTCCGTGAACTGGTACGTGTGGTAGAGCAGCTCGTTGTTCGGCGTGAACGGCTCGCTTCCGAACGACGCGTACGTCGTGCCGTCCGGCGCGAGGATGTCGACGAAGGGAAACAGCGTGCCGGGATCACCCCTGTTCTCGTTGTTCGTCGTGTAGCCGCCGATGGCGGTCTGCGACATCGTGGCGCCGATCACCGAGTTCCACTCCCCGACGCCTGACTTGTAGTTTTCGAGCTGCGAATAGTTCGAGGCCTGGAAGGGGAGGAACCCGGTGCCCAAGGTGCGCCCGAGGCCGGCCGAGGTCGAGCCGGACAGGACCTTTCCGGAACTGGAATCGAGCTGGCTGTACCGGAAGCTGACCTTGTTCGTCGTGTTCAAGTTGTAGTCGCTGCGCACGAGATACCGCTTGGCCGGCGTATCGGCATTCAACCCGGCGTACGGCCCCGTGTCGTACGAGAAGTTCTGTTTCAGGTAGGAGCTCAGCGTGTCGAGATCGGAGGCGAGCACGCGGCTCACCGGGCCGCCCACCGGCTGACCGCCTGCGTTGGCGACGAAGGTATGCAGCGGCGCGCTCGCCTTTTCGTTCTCGTAGTTCCCGAAGACGAACACACGGTTCCTGACGACCGGACCGCCGGCCCACAGGCCGGTATCGCGGAACGTGAAGGTGCCGGGATTCACGGGCAGGCCGCGTGCTTCGGTTCCCACGAAATCCTGGCTGCGCATCCGGTGATAGAAGGACGCCGTCAGGGCGTTGGTCCCGCTGCGCGTCACGGTGTTGACCGACGCGCCGACGAAGTTCCCCTGCCGCACATCGTACGGCGCGATGCTGACCTGGACCTGATCAATCGACTCGAGCGAGATGGGGGCCACCCCCGTGCGTCCGCCGGGCTGCCCGTCGCCGAGACCGAACGAGTTGTTGAAGTACGACCCGTCCACCGTCATGTTGTTCTGCCGGCTGTCCTGGCCGGCGAACGAGTTCCCGGTCGCCTGCGGGGTGAGGCGCGTCAAGTCGCTGATGCGGCCGGAAATCGTGGGAAGGGCAGCGATATCCTCGCGCGGAATCGCCGTGGCGGCGCCCGTGCGGCTCGACGCGAACACGGGGTCCGCGGTCCCCACCACTTCGACGGTTTCGGCCACGGCGGCCACCATCAGCGTGAAGTTGACGTCCTGTCCGACGCCCAGGGTCAGCGTGATGTTGTCCTTGGCTTCCGGGTTGAACCCGGAGAGCTCCGCGGTGACCTTGTACGGGCCGCCGACGCGCATGCCCGGGATGAAGAACCGGCCGTCAGCCTGGCTCACGGCTTCGTACGATGTGCCGGACGGCGTGTGCACGGCGGTGACGGTCGCGCCGGGAACCACGCCACCCTGTGAGTCCCTCACGACCCCCGTAATTGCGGCGGTGGTCACGCCCTGGGCGTTCGCGCTGGCCACGGGCCACGCGAACAGGGCGCACGCGAGAAGGACGAGCGCTTGTTTCATCGGTTACTCCTGCAGCTGGTTAACGGATCGAAGGATTTGAGGAAAAGTGTACATGAAAAAGGCCGTCCCGATTTGCGCGGAACGGCCCGGAAACACTGGCGTAACCGACGTGTAACCGCTAGCCTTTGGACGGCGCTGCCGGCGCGGCCGCCTTCGCTTTCTGCAGTTCTTGCGCCCTGTCACGCAGCTGGTCGGCCTGCTTGAGCAACGCCTGCTGCTTGCCCGGATCCTTCTCGAGCAGCGCCTGCGAGCGCAGGAGCAGGTTCTTGTAGGTGAGCGCCTCGAAGTAATCCGGCTTGAGCGCCAGCGCCTTGTCCGCCTCGCCGAGCCCGGCCTGGATGTACTTCATCTTGTCGGCTTCCTTCAGCTTGAAGTTCTTGTAGGCCTCGTTCCAGTAGTAGGTGGCGATGACGTGATGCGCCTCGGGGTTGTTCGGCTCGTGCTCCGCGCGCTGGTTGAGCGCGTCGATCGTCTTGTCGAACTCGCCCTGCCGGTCGTAGAAGGCGGCCAGCGTGGTGTAGACGGTGGACTCGTTCGGCTTCATTTCCTTCGCCTTGAGGAACTGCTCCTCGGCCTTCTCGTAGTCGCCGTTCTGCTCGTAGATGTTGGCGAGGTAGAAGTAGTTGGCCGGGTCGCTCGGGTCCACTTGAATCATCTGCTGGAGAATCGGTTCCTGCTGCGTCGGGTCGTTGAGCTTGTCGGGACCGTAGGCCGCGACCAGATACTGCAGCGACAGCTTTTTCATCTTGGGATCGGGGTCGATGTCGGCGTCCTTCTTGTAGAACTCGACGGCCTTCGCCATGTAGCCGTCGTTGGCCGCGTCGCCCCGCTTCGACGAGCGGTACATGTTGTCGTAGCTGTTGGCGAGGAAGAAGTAGGCCGGCTCGAGGTGGAACTGGTGCAGCGTCCCCTCGTCGAGTGCCACGACGCTCTCGTACTTCACGACGGCGTTCTTGTAGTCGCTCGCCTGGTACATGCCATTGGCGTCGCGGAACGCCCGCTTGGCCTTGAGGCCGCTGTACTGACTGCATCCGGCCACCGCCACGCTGAGCACGGCGAGTAGCGCGAACAGGATGCTCCGTGAAACAAGCTTCCGCATCGTTACCCCTTAATAGTGTGGGCGGCTGGGGCCGCCGGAAATTCGTAGGCGCGCCAGTATAGTTAGCGGTTTTCCGGGGAGTCAAGCGTCCGGGCGTCGTCTGGCGGCGCCTTCCTTGACCCCCCTCAACCCCACTTCTATCATGGCGTTAGACACCAGTTTCCATGATTCGTTTCGAGACGCTGCTCGAGAAGGTTCGAAGCTACAGTCCCGAGGCCGACCTCGAGCTGCTGCGCCGCGCGTACGTCTTCTCGGCGCTCGAACACAAGGGACAGGTACGCCATTCCGGCGAGCCGTACCTCGTGCACCCGCTCGAAGTGGCCGATTTCCTCGCCGACATGAAATTAGACGTCGTGGCGGTCTCCGCCGGCCTGCTGCACGACGTGGTGGAGGACACGCTCACCACCCCCGAGCGAATTGCCGAGCTCTTCGGCCCCGAGATCGCCCACGTCGTCGAGGGCGTCACGAAAATCGGCGCCATCCCGTTCTCGTCGAGCGAGGAGCGGCAGGCGGAAAACTTCCGCAAGATGCTGCTCGCCATGGTCGACGACATCCGCGTCGTGCTGGTGAAGCTGGCGGACCGGCTGCACAACATGCGGACGCTGCAGCACCTGCCCGAGGAGCGCCGCCTCAAGATCGCGCAGGAGACGCTCGACATCTACGCCCCGATCGCCAACCGCCTCGGGATGAGCAAGGTGAAGAACGAGCTCGAGGAGCTGTCGTTCAAGCATCTCGAGCCGAAGGCGTACGAATCGCTGCGGGCCAAGGTCGAGGCGAAGCGCAAGGTCGCCGAGGCGCACATCGACGACCTGACGCGGACCACCCGGTCCAAGCTCGATGAAGCGCAGATCCCGATCGTGCAGCTCGACGGCCGCATCAAGCGCCTCTACAGCATCAACCTGAAGCTCAAACGGCAGAAGATCGATCTCGAGCGCGTCTACGACTTCGTCGCGCTGCGCATCATCACGCAGTCGGTCAAGGACTGCTACGCCGCGCTCGGCATCATCCACCAGACCTGGTCGCCGGTCCCGGGGCGCATCAAGGACTTCATCGCCATGCCGCGCCCCAACGGCTATCAATCGCTGCACACGTCGGTCATCAGCGAGAACGGCTTCCCCTTCGAGGTGCAGATCCGCACCGAGGAGATGCACCGGCGGGCGGAGGAAGGGATTGCGGCGCACTGGAAGTACAAGGAGGGGCGCGTCGGCGACCACCGCGACGAGCGCTACTTCCTGTGGATGCGCCAGCTGCTCGAGGTGCAGCAGGAGGTGCGCGACCCGCAGGAGTTCCTGCAGAACCTGAAGATCGACCTCTATCCCGAGGAGGTCTACATCTTCACGCCGAAGGGCGAGGTGCGGTCGCTGCAGCGCGGTGCGACGCCGGTCGACTTCGCGTACATGATTCACACCGACGTCGGCAACCAGTGCGTCGGCGCGCGCGTGAACGGCAAGATGGTGCCGCTGCGCACCCGCCTGCAGAACGGCGACATCGTCGAGATCATCACGCAGTCGGGGCACAAGCCGAGCCGCGACTGGCTGACGTTCGCCGTCAGCTCGCGCGCGCGCAGCAAGATCAAGCACGTGCTGCAGGGCGAGGAGCGCACGCGCAGCATCGAGCTCGGGCGCCGGCTGTTCGAGAAGGAGGCGCGACGCTTCGACCTCAATCCGAAGACCGTGCTCGAGAGCGAGGAGCTGGCGAAATTCGCCACCGAGTACGGCGCGCAGAAGCCCGACGAGCTGCTCGCGCACATCGGCTACGGCAAGCTGTCGCCGCGCACGGTGCTGCAGAAGGCGGTGCCCGGCGGGCTGCTCAAGGAGAAGCCCGCCGATTCCGCCGTCGTCTCCGTCGTCAAGCGCGTGCTGCGCCCGGCGGCGAGCGACAAGATCAAGGTGCGCGGCACCGACGACATCATGGTGTTCCGCGCGAAGTGCTGCAACCCGATTCGCGGCGAGAAGATCGTCGGCTACATCACGCGCGGCAAGGGCGTCTCGGTGCACGCCGCCACCTGCTCCAACGTCGTCAACCTGATGTTCGATCCGGAGCGGCGCATCGACGTCGAGTGGGACACGACGACCTCCGACCAGGCGCCGTACACCGTCCGCCTGACGATGCAGGTCGAGGACCGCAAGGGGATGCTCGCCGAGATCAGCGCGAAGGTGTCGGATATCAACACCAACATCACGAACATGGAGGCGCGCACCGGCGACGATCAGCAGGCGCGCATCGACATGACGGTCGAGATCAGCGACGTCAAACACCTCGAGCGCGTCATCAAGTCGATCAAGGGTGTGCAGGGAGTCATCGGCGTAGAGCGGACTGCGCGGGCGTGACGGCCACCGAGACGTACGAATCTACGGATTTACGAACTTACGAATTTCAAACTCGAACAATCCACTTCGTAGATTCGTAAATTCGTCAATCACTCGATCACCGCGATGACGTCGATCTCCACGCGCGCGTCGCGTGGCAGCCGTGCGACCTGCACCGTCGAGCGCGCCGGCGGCGGCTCGACGACGTAACGCGCGTACACCTCGTTCATCGGTGCGAACTCATTCATGTCCGCCAGGTAGACCGTCGTGCGGACGACGTGCGCGAAGTCGGTGCCGGCGGCCTGGAGCAGCGAGCGGATGTTGCGCATCACCTGGTCGGTCTGCGCGGAGATGTCGCCGTCGACGAGCGCGCCCGTGGCGGGATCGAAGCCGACCTGGCCGGAGACGAACAGGAGATTCCCCGCCCGGATGGCGGGGCTGTAGGGGCCGATCGGTTTCGCCGCGTCGGGCGCCGACACCGCCTGCCGGCCGCCTTTGCCGAGCTGCGGCGAGCCAGGCATCAGGCCGCCTTGGTAACCTTGCCCGAGCGGAGGCACCGCGTGCACACCCGGATGCGCCTGGTGGCGCCGTCGATGAGCGCCCGCACGGACTGAAGGTTCGGCTCGAACCGCCGCGCGCTGACGTTATGCGCGTGGGAGATGGTCCGGCCGACCACCGGTCCCTTCCCGCAGATCTCACACCTCTTGGCCATAAATTCCTCTGAACGGGCGCCGTACAGATGCGTCCGACCCGGCGGGCGCAAACTCCAAATTGTAGTCGATGGTCAGGGGATGATCAACGAACGGGGCTCGGAGGGCGGCGAGGGCGCGCCCGCGCGGTTGCGCTGAAGCAGTCGCGCCATCAGCGTGAGATACGCCGTCTCGCCGGGCTCGGCCTTGCGCGTCTCGCGCGCCCCTTTCTCGACGGCGCGGAGCACGAGCGCCGCCTCGCGGTCGAAGACCTTCACGCCCTTCTCGCGCATCTCGGCCAGCATCGCCGTCATCTCGGTGGCGAGGCGCTGCGCGGTGAGCGACTGCGCGGCGTGCTCGTAGATCACGCCGCGCGCCGCGGTCTCGAGCGTCGAGGCGACCGCCGCTGCCGCCTCCGCCACGTCGTCGTCGAGCAGGCGCGCGAAGCCTTCCGGCGTATGCTTCGCGATCAGCGACTGGAACAGGAAGAACAGCTGGTGCTGCCGTTCGGTGAGGCCCTGCAGCGTCGGCATGAGGACGTCGATGTCGTGCTCCTGCTGCCGCCTGACGATCGCCGCGGGGTGCTCGCGCGCCGACGCGAGGTAGACGCAGTCCTCGGGACACTGGATCTCGGTGAGGCGCTTGGTGCCGCAGCAGACCGGGCAGATCGTCTGCCGGAGTGCGGGACAGGCACGCCGCTCCTTCCGTATGTGGCATAGCGGACAGGACATTTTGTCGGCCTCGCATTATAGTTTTCCGGCGAATTGCTCGTAATTCCTTCGATTTTTCGGCCACAATCCACAGGAACACGCCTTGCACCCGCGTCCGGCGGCGGGAGACGGGCCGGTGCACGGAGGGAGCATGGCCGAGGGTCTGGTGCGAAGCGAATCGCCGGCGGAGTACTTCAAGGAGCTCGTTGAAGGCGCCCTCGAGCATCAGCACGTCGCGGTGCGCGATCTCACCGCCTTCTACCTGGTCAACCTGCTCGCCGGGTTCGTGCACTTCGATCGGTGCGCGGCGGGCGCGCCCGACGAACCGCTCGGCGTCCGTCTCGCGCGGGCGCTGCAGGCCGGCGGCAGCCGTCAGCGTGACGGCCTGCGAGAGGTCGGAGACCTCTCGCTCTTCATCTCGGGGTTCTTTGCCGACAGTCTCACGCGCAGCCTCGTGGACGTGGACTACTACATCCAGCTCGGAGAGTGCGCGTACGGGTCGCTCGCGCGGCGCGGCGACCCCGCACTGGGCGATGTCTTCGACGAGCTGGCGGGCAAGTTCTCCAAGTGCGTCGACGTGCTCAGCGAGGTGAGCGAGCGAAGCGCGCTGACGTCGAATTCGGACGTGCTGCGACTGTATGAGAAGTGGATGCGTACGCGCAGCAGGCGCAGCGGCGACCTCCTTGTCGAGCGTGGAATTGTTCCCAATTACTCGATAAGCAGTCGATTGATTCAGTAGTGTTCACGAGCGGACTCTGCTCGTGCAGAAATGTCCGCATCCTGTCGAATTATCTACAATCGCGTTTTGGGGGTTCGGTCCAGCTCGCCCCTGACTAGCCACGGTTTCCAAACCCTTTTTGCCGAGATGTTTACAACCCTGCCGCTGCGACAGTGATGCGTTTCCGCCACAATCGATCGTTTTTCGGCCGTCCCCGCGAGGGGACAAGGCCCTGCGCCTTCACCGCGCGTCTAATGTCGTAACTGCGAAACGCCCCGGAATTGCTGGTTCGGTTCGGCACGGCAATTCGTTGATTTACCGATAGTTGTGGTGTCAGTCACAGCCGGCTGGGAGCTACGGGCGACACGGGGAAAAACACCGGGAACCATTTGGCCGGCGACGCAGTCTAAGAGGGCATTGCAATTGCATCGATTGGGGGCCAACGTGGTCACCCGAAACGCCGGGTGACGTGGAAGGGAGCGGCAGGCATCATGGCGACGACGACGAAGAGCACGAAGGTGGCGGCAAGCAAGACGAGCCGCTATAACGAACTGAAGACGATGCTCGAAGAGCGCCGCCGCGAGTTGCTGAGCGAGGTTCAGGGCAAAATTCGCGACGTGCGGGCCGAGAGTGGCAAGGAGCGCGACGTGCTCGACCAGGGCGAGAGCTCCGAGGTCGACATCCAGGAAGACATCGAGTTCGCGCTTATCCAGATGAAGTCGGAGACGCTCAACAAGATCAACGAAGCGCTCCGTCGGCTGGACGAAGGGACCTACGGCAACTGCTTCGAGTGCGGCGACGAAATCGCCGAGGCGCGCCTGCGGGCGCTGCCATTCGCGGTCCGTTGCAAGGACTGCGAAGAGGCGCGTGAGACCGCCGAGAATCGCGAGCGGATGCTGGCGCGCAAGAGCGGCTCCTCCGGGCTGTTCTTCGACATGTCCAGCTAGAACCACACCGGGGTGTCGCATCCAGGCTGATGCGACACCCGCAACCCCTCACTCATGCCTGACCGCGACGAACCGCTCGAGGTCGAAGAACTCTCTACCGACCGCCCGCTCAACCTCCCGGACGAGCTCCCGATTCTCCCGCTTCGGGACACCGTACTGTTTCCCAACTCGTTCATGCCGCTCGCCGTGGCGCGCGAGAGCTCCGTCCGCCTCATCGACGAAGCCATTTCCGGCGGCAAGCTGATCGGCGTCTTCACGCAGCGCGACGCCACCGTCGAGGAACCGCAGCAGGGCGACCTGTATTCGCTCGGCACCGCCAGTCACATCCACAAGATGTTCAAGCTGCCCGACGGCAGCCTTCGCCTGATCGTCCAGGGGCTGGCGCGGCTGCGGCTCGACGAGGTGACGAGCGTGCGCCCCTACCTGCGCGCGCGGGTCAGCCTCGCGCCCGAAACCGGCGCCGACGCGCAGCACCTCGAGATCGACGCCCTGCTCCGCAACATTCGCGCGAACTTCCAGCAGGTCGTATCGCTGTCGCCGCTGCTCTCCGACGACCTGCAGACGCTGTCCGCCAACATCACCGATCCCGGACGCCTGGCCGACTTCATCGCCTCCAGCCTGACGACCATCAGCACCCCGGTGAAGCAGGAAGTGCTCGAGACACGCGACGTCCGCGCGCGCCTCGACACGCTCAATCGCGTGCTGATCAAGGAGCTCGAGGTCCTCGAGCTGGGGTCGAAGATCCAGTCGCAGGTGCAGAGCGAGGTCGGCAAGAACCAGCGCGAGTACTTCCTGCGCGAACAGCTGAAGGCGATTCAGAAGGAGCTCGGCGAGGGCGACGACCAGACGCGCGAAATCGAGGAGCTGCGCGAGAAGATCGAGGCCGCCGGCATGCCCGAGGGCGTGCAGAAGGAGGCGCTGCGCGAGCTCGATCGCCTGTCGAAGATGCCCGCGGCCGCCGCCGAGTACACCGTCTCGCGCACGTATCTCGACTGGCTCGTCGCGCTGCCGTGGCAGAAGCGGACCGACGAGGTGATCGACCTGCCGAAGACGAAGCAGACGCTCGACGCCGACCACTCGGGCCTCGAGAAGGCGAAGGATCGGATCCTCGAGTACCTCGCCGTGCGGAAGCTCAATCCCGAGGTGAAGGGGCCGATCCTCTGTTTCGCAGGGCCGCCCGGGGTCGGCAAGACGTCGCTCGCGCGCTCGATCGCCCAGTCGCTCGGCCGCAAGTTCGTGCGCGTCTCGCTCGGCGGCATGCGCGACGAGGCGGAAATCCGCGGGCACCGGCGGACGTATATCGGCGCGCTCCCCGGCCAGATCGTCCAGGGGCTGCGCCGGGCGGAGTCGAAGAACCCGGTCTTCATCCTCGACGAAATCGACAAGCTCGGAAACGATTTCCGCGGCGACCCGGCGTCCGCGCTCCTCGAGGTGCTCGACCCCGAGCAGAACGTCTCGTTCCGCGATCACTACCTCGACGTGCCGTTCGACCTGTCGGAGGTGCTGTTCATCACGACGGCCAACGTCCTCGACCCGATCCCGCCGGCGCTGCGCGACCGCATGGAGGTCCTCGAGCTCCCCGGCTACACCGAGGAGGAGAAGCTCGCCATCGCGCGCGAGCACCTGGTCCAGAAGCAGATCACCAACCACGGCCTGACGCCCGAGCAGTTGACGATCGGCGACGACGCGCTGCGGCTGGTGATTCGCGGCTACACGCGGGAAGCGGGCGTCCGCAACCTCGAACGCGAGATTGGCGCGCTGTGCCGCAAGGCCGCGCGCCGCCGCGCCGAGGGCAACGAAGCGCCCCTCCACATCACCGCCGCCGTCGTCGTCGAGCTGCTCGGCGCGCCGCATTTCCTCGACGAGGAGATGGAGGAGCGGACCAAGGAGCCGGGCGTCGCCATCGGCCTCGCGTGGACGCCGGCCGGCGGCGACGTCCTCTTCATCGAGGCGTCGCGCATGGCGGGGACGGGGACGCTGACGCTGACCGGGCAGCTCGGCGAGGTGATGAAGGAATCGGCGCGCGCGGCGCTCTCGTGGTTCCGCGCGCACGCGGCCACCTACGGGGCGGACCCCGACTTCTTCAAGGTCTCCGAAATCCACCTGCACGTGCCGTCGGGCGCGATTCCCAAGGACGGCCCGTCGGCGGGCGTGACGATGGTGACCGCGCTGGCGTCGGAGCTGACCCGGCGCCCCGTGCGCGGCGACATCTGCATGACCGGCGAGATTACCCTCTCGGGCCGCGTGCTGCCCGTTGGCGGTATCAAGGAAAAGGTGCTGGCCGCGCGACGCGTCGGCATCCGCGAGGTCATCCTGCCGCGGCAGAACGAGAAGAACATCAACGAGGACCTCACCGAGGAGCTGCGCAAGGAGCTCACGGTGCACTACGTCACGAGCGTCGACGAAGTGCTGCTGCTCGCGCTGCTGCCGGCGGTTCCCGCCAGCGATCCCAAGACCGAGCGCCGCCTCCAGTCGCGCCTACAGTAGCGCCATCCCCGCCACCGTCTTCAAGTCGATGATCTCGCCGGAGCGAATCATGGCGCGGATTCGTTCGACGCTGAACGCCTCCTTCTCGATGTCCTCGTCCTCGTCCTGTTCGGCGTGCTCGTCCGCGCGCGGTTCCCGGAGGCCCGTGGCCTTATAGAAGTTCATTTCCTCGTCGCAGTACCCGGGGGTCGGAAAGAACGCGCCGAGCGGCTCCAGGGCCGACGGCACGAGGCCAATCTCCTCCTGGCACTCGCGCGCCGCGGCCGTCTTCGGCTCCTCGTTCGGCTTCAGCGTGCCCGCGGGCAGCTCCCAGGCCGACCTGCCGATCGAGTGGCGATACTGGCGCACGAGGACGACCGCTCCCGCGTCCGTGATCGGGATCAGGACGACCGAGCCCGGGTGTCTCACGATCTCGACCTCCATCTTGCCGCCCTTGCGCGTGGTGATCGATTCGACGGCTACCGAGAACACGCGGCCCTCGAACACCTTGCGGATCTGGTGGGGCACAACAGGCTTGTCCATCTCACTCCTCTTCCCGATCGCGCCATCCGGGCAATGCGTCCAGCACCTCCTGCAGGTCTGCTGGCAGGCCGGCGGCGAACTCCATGCGCCGTCCGTCGCGCGGATGATTGAACGCGAGGCGCGCCGCGTGGAGGAAGGGACGCTGCAGGTGCGTCACCGCGCGGATGTCGCCGGCCACGCGGCGATGCGCGCCGCCGTAGAGCGAATCGCCGACGATGGGGTGCCCGATCGCGCTGAGATGCACGCGGATCTGGTGCGTGCGCCCCGTGTGAATGGCGACCTGACAGAGCGTCAGCCCGGGCATGTGGAACGCGCGCGTGATGCGCGTCACCGCCTCGCGCGCGCGGCGCGAGCGCGCCGACATCTTCTGGCGGTGCACCGGATCGCGCCCGATGGCCGCGTCGATGCGGCGGCCGGCCTGGACGACGCCCCACACGAGCGCGATGTATTCCTTCTCGACCTCGCGGTCGTGAAATTGTCTCGACAACTCCTGGTGGGCCGCGTCGTTCTTGGCGACGACCATCACGCCCGAGGTCCCGCGGTCGAGGCGGTGCACGATGCCCGGGCGCAATTCTCCGCCGATGCCGCTCAGGTCGGAGACGTGGTGCAGCAGCGCGTTGACGAGCGTGCCCGACGCGTGGCCCGCGCCCGGGTGCACCACCATCCCCGGTGGCTTGTTGACGACCACGAGGTCGGCGTCCTGGTGCAGGATCTCGAGCGGGACCTCCTCGGCTTCGACGGTCGACGGCGCCGCCGCCGGCAGGTCGACGACGATGCGATCGCCCGCGCGGACGGCAAGGTTCGGCCGCGCGCCGCGCGCGCCGACGCGGACGTGGCCGTCGGCGATCAGCTTCTGGATTTGCGATCGCGAATGATCGCCGAGAACCGATACGAGGAATCGATCGAGTCGCTGGCCGTCGGATTCGGGTGCGACCGAGAACTCCTGCTGCGCACCGCCCACTGCCTACTGCCTGCTGCCCGCTGCCGGCTGCGCGCTGGTCACGCCGCCACTCTTCGGCGCCGCGTCATGCGCTGCGGCGTCAATGGCGTGGTTTTCGACAGCCAGATGAGCATGGCAATCGCCAGCGGACCGAGCAGCAGCGAGATGAACTGCGACGTGGACATGCCGAAGACGACGCCGCGCGGATCGCCGCGGTAGAACTCGATGATGTAGCGCGAGATGGCGTAGAGAATCATGTACAGCCAGAAGGTCCGGCCCGGGAACGGACGGCCGCGCCGTTCGGTGGCGAGCAGGACGATCAGGATCAGCAGCTCCGTTGCCGACTCGTACAGCTGCGTCGGATGCAACGGGATGCCCAGCGGCGTGCCGACGTTCGCCTGGGCCGCGGGATCGGTGAAGATGACCGCCCACGGCACGTTCGTCTGCTTTCCGTAGCAGCAACCGGCCGCGAAGCAGCCGAGCCGGCCGGTCACGTGGCCGAGCGCGATGGCCGGTGCAAAGGCGTCGCAGGTGGTCCAGAACGGCATCCCGTGGCGATGGATGTACCAGAAGGCGACCGCGATGGCCGCGATCAGGCCCCCGTAGAAGACGCCCGCGGAGCGCGCAATCGAGAGCAGATCGGCCGGCGAGGCGCGGAACTGGCTGAAGTCGGTGACGACCAGCAGCAGCTTCGCGCCGACCAGCGCCGCGATGATGATGTAGATGCCGAGGTCGAGCACGCGATTGGCGTCGAGACCCCACGCGCGCGCGCGCCGGATGGCGAACTGGAGCCCGAGAAGGTATGAGGCCGCCAGCAGGACACCGTAGGTGTAGACGGTGACCGGCCCGATGCTAAACAGCTCTGGATACATGTCGGCTGCCTGCCCCCATCAGGTCGAGAATCATCAGCGCCACGCCGATGGTAATCGACGCGTCCGCCACGTTGAACGCCCAGAAATGCCAGCCCGACCAGTAGAGGTCGACGAAATCGACGACGTAGCCTTCCCGCACGCGATCGATCAGGTTGCCCGCCGCGCCGCCCAGGATCAGCGCCAGCCCGGTCCGCGGCAGCCACTGGTCGAGCGGCAGCGTCGCCGCGTACATCGCCAGCGCCGCGAGCGCGGCCACCGCGACCAGCGCGAGGATAACCGTTTTGAACGGGAAGTCGGTCGCGTTCATGAAGCCGAACGCGGTGCCGGTGTTGTGCACGCGCGTCAGGTCGAAGAAGCCGGGGATGACCGTCACGCTTTCGTTCAGCGGGATCTGCCGCCGGACGACCGCCTTGACGGCCTGGTCGAGGACCACGATGACGGCGGCGATCCAGAGATCGCGCTGGCGTGGATGGAGAGTCACCTACGAATTTACCGCTTCGGCCAGCGCCTCGACGCAGCGGTCGCAGATGCCCGACCAGTCGGGCTCGGTGCGGACCGATGGCACGAACCGCCAGCACCGCCCGCACTTGATCCCGCGCGCCTTGCCGACGTCCACGCGCACCGAATCGGCGCCGGTCGCCTCGCCGAGGTTGAGGGTCAGGTCCGAGACGATGAAAAGCATCGGCAGCTGCTCGCGGTACTGCTCGAGCAGCGCGGCGATGGGCCCGGTGGCCGTCAGCGTGACGCTCGCGCCGAGCGAGTTGCCGATCACCTTGTCCTTCCGCTTGTCCTCGAGCGCCGCGTTGACGGTATCGCGCACCTGCATCAGGCGGTCCCAGTCCGCGACCAGGTCGGGCGCCGCCAGCGCATCGACCTTCGGAAAGTCTTCGAGATGAACGGACGCCGAGCGCTGTCCCGGCATGTGACGCCAGAGGTCGTCCGCGGTCACCGGCAGGATGGGCGCGAGCAGCCGTGCGAGCCCGTCGCACATGAGGAACATCGCGGTCTGCGTCGACCGCCGCTCGCGGGAGCGCGCGCGGAGCGTGTACATCCGGTCTTTGGTGACGTCGACGTAAAAGGCGCTGAGGTCCACGGTCGCGAGCATGTTCAGCGCCTGGGACGCCGTCGCGAACTCGTACTCGTTGTAGGCCGCGAGCGTCCGCCTGGCGGCGTCAGCGAAGCGCGCCAGCGCGTAGCGGTCGATCGCGTCGAGCTGGTCGACGGGCACGCTGTCGACCAGCGGGTCGAAGTCGTACAGGTTGGCGACGAGAATCCGGCACGTGTTGCGCAGCTTCCGGTACGTGTCGACGACGCGCGTGAGGATTTCCTTGCTGACGCGCAGCTCCTCGGTGAATTCCGTCGAGGCGACCCACAGGCGGATGATCTCGGCGCCGCTCTCCTTGATGACCTCCTGCGGCGAGATGGCGTTGCCGACGGACTTCGACATCTTGCGGCCTTCGAGGTCGATGAGGAAGCCGTGGGTGAGCACCTCGCGGTAGGGAGGGCGCCCGCGCGTCGCCAGCGCCACGAGCAGCGAGCTCTGGAACCAGCCGCGGTGCTGATCGCTGCCTTCCAAGTACATGTCGGCGGGCCACCCGAGCTCGGCTGAGCGGGCGAGCACCGCTTCGTGGCTGGAGCCGGAATCGAACCAGACGTCCAGGATGTCGCGCTCGCGCTCGAACGACGTGCCGCCGCACGACGGGCAGGTCAATCCCTCGGGCAGGAACTCCTCGATCGGGCGCTCGTACCACGCGTCGGCGTTGTAACGCTCGAAGACCGCCGCCGCCTTCTCGACCAGCGCCGTCGTCAGGATCGCCTCGCCGCACGACGTGCAGTCGACCGCCGGGATCGGCACACCCCAGGCGCGCTGGCGCGAGATGCACCAGTCGGGACGGTTGGTGACCATATTGAAGATGCGGTCGCGCCCCCACGCGGGAATCCATTTCACCTCGTGATCGATCGCATGCTGCGCCGCATCGCGCAGCGTCCGCGTGCCGCCGTCGGCTCCCGTGATGGCAGCGTCGCCGTCCATCCGCACGAACCACTGTGACGTCGCCAGGAAGATGACCGGGTTGTGGCAGCGCCAGCAGTGGGGGTACTGGTGCTCGAACGGCTCGCGATGCCACAGGCGGGCGCGCTCCTTCAGCGCCTGCTCGACGTTGGGGTTGGCGTCGAACACGCGCTGCCCCCCGAACAGACCGACGGTCTCGAGGAAGTGTCCGCCGGCGTCGACCGGCGCGTAGATGTCGAGCCCGTACTTGCGGCCGGTCAGGAAGTCGTCCGCGCCATGGCCCGGCGCCGTATGCACGATGCCGGTTCCGGCGTCGAGCGTCACATAGTCGGCGAGGACGCCGACCGAATCGCGCTCGTAGAGCGGGTGGCGGAAGCGGATGCCTTCGAGCTGCTCGCCCGTGAGGCGCGCGATCGGCCGGTCGAAGGCGCGCCCGACCACTTTGGCGACGGTCGGCGCGAGCCGCTCGGCGACAATCACCGCGCGGCCGTCCACCTCGTACGCCGCGTAGTCGAACTCGGGGTGAAAGGCGAGCGCGAGGTTGGACGGGATCGTCCACGGCGTCGTCGTCCAGATGAGCGTGGAGACCTCGCGTCCCGCCAGTGCCGGCGCGCGCGCCGCGAGTTCGCCCGCGCTTTCCGGGTTGAGCGGAAACTCCACGTAGATCGACGGCGACGAATGGTCCGCGTACTCGACTTCCGCCTCCGCCAGTGCCGTGCGGCAGTGGATGCACCAGTGGACCGGCTTCTTGCCCTTGTAGACCAGCCCTCGCTCGACGAACGCGCCGAGCGCGCGCGCGATGTCCGCCTGGTAGCGCGGATTCATCGTCACGTAGTAGTGATCCCAGTCGCCGAAGACCATCAGCCGCTTGAATTCGGCGGTCATCACGTCGATGTAGCGGCCCGCGTACTCGCGGCAGGCGCGCCGGATGTCGGAGATCGACATGTCGCGCTTCTTCGGCCCGAGCTCGCGGTCGACCTTGAGCTCGATCGGCAGCCCGTGACAGTCGTAGCCGGGCGTGTACGGCACGTCGAAGCCGGCCATCGTCCGCGACTTGATGACGATGTCCTTCAGGATCTTGTTGAGCGCGGTACCGAGGTGAATCTGCGCGTTGGCGTACGGAGGGCCGTCGTGGAAGACGAACTTCGCCGCGCCGCGCCGCTGCTCGCGGATCTGCCCGTAGAGGTTCATCGCGTCCCAGCGCGCGATCGCCTCGGGCTCGGCCGTCTGCAGGTTCGCTTTCATCGGAAAACCTGTGCGCGGCAGGTTCACCGTGTCCTTCCACTCGGGCATTCCCGCAAATTGTACTCCGAGGCGGCGACCTATAATGCGGACGTGGCGGTGCAGAACACGATCGAGACGACGAGTGGCGAGGTCTACGAGGAGTTGCTCGACAACGGGCTGCGTGTCCTCATCCAGGAAGTGCGCACGGCGCCGCTCGCGTCGGTGTGGTGCTGGTATCGCGTCGGCTCGAAGAACGAGGGACGCGGGCTCACCGGCGTGTCGCACTGGGTCGAGCACATGAACTTCAAGGGGACGACCAACATCCCGCGCGACAAGGTCAAGGGGATCATCGAGCAGTTCGGCGGCTACTGGAACGGCTACACGTGGATCGACCAGACCACCTACACCGAGACCGCCACGCGCGACGCGCTCGATCGCATGCTGTTCATCGAGTCCGAGCGGATGGCGAACTGCCTCTACGATCCGGCCGACTGCGAGTCGGAGCGCACGGTGATCATCTCGGAGCTGCAGGGCGGCGAGAACGACCCCGATCAGCTCCTCGATCAGGAGCTGACCGCGACCGCGTTTCGCGCGCATCCCTACGGCCATCCGACGATCGGCTGGCTTGGCGATCTCCAGACGATGACGCGCGACGATCTGTACGGCTATTACCGTCGTCACTACGTCCCGAACAACGCGACGCTCGTGATCGTGGGCGACGTCGATCGCAAGGACGCGCTGCGGCAGGTGGTGCAGCGCTTCGGCGCGATCGCGCCGGGCGAGGCCCCGAAGGGCGTCCCGACGCGCGAGCCCGAGCAGCTCGGCGAGCGCCGGGTCACCGTCGCGCGCGAAGGGACAACGGCGTACCTGAAGATCGGCTTCCACGCCCCGGCGGTCAACGATCCCGCGTTCTTCCCGCTCCTGGTGCTCGACGCGGCGCTGACGGGGGCGAAGGGGTTGAACATCTGGGCGAGCTTCCGCACGCCGCCGCCGCAGCGCAGCGCGCGCCTGTACAGCGCGCTCGTCGACGGGGGCCTGGCGTCGGCGGTGAACGGCGGCCTCGTGCCGACCCAGGAGCCGTTTCTCTACACGATCTCCGTGACCGCGACCGAGGGGACCGCTCTCAGGGTGGTCGAGGAGGCGACGCTGGCGCAGCTCGAGGCGGTGCGGCGCCACGGCATCACCGAGACCGAGGTGCGGAAGGCGAAGAACCAGCTGCGCGCCCGGCTGGTGTTCGAAGGCGACAGCATCTCGAACATCGCGCATCAGCTCGGCTACTTCGAGACCATCGCGAGCTGGAGGCTGGTACCGGCGCTGCGCGAGCGGATCGACGGGGTGACCGTGGAACAGGTGGGCGAGGCGGCGGCCGCCTGCTTCCGGACGGCCAATCGCACCATCGGCTGGTTCGACCCGCAGCCGCCGGCCGATGAACCGCCGGCGCCGATCGGCGAAGGCGCGGGCGCCGGTCCCGCGGCGCGCGAGCGGCGATGACGACGATCGAACAGCGCGGGCTGGCACCGGCGCGCTCGGTGCTCGACAACGGCGTGCGCGTCATCGCCAAGCACGCGGGCGCGACGCCGGCGGTCACGCTGCACGCCTCCTTCGAAGCCGGGACCATCTTCGATCCCGCTTCCGAGCCCGGTGTGTCCCATTTCGTGTCGCGCACGATCGATCGCGGCACCACCCGGCACACCGCCGAGGAGATTGCGGACCAGCTCGAGAATCGCGGCGTATCGCTCGCGATCGCCATCAACCGCCACGCCCTGTCCCTCGTCTGCACCTGCCTGGTCGAGGATCTCGATCCGACCCTGATGACGCTGGCCGACGTCGTCACGCAGCCCGCGTTTCCCGACCCGGAGGTCGAGACGCGGCGCGGCGAGATCATCACGATGATTCGGCAGGACGAGGACAACCCGGCGGCGATGGCGGGGGAGGGCCTCTTTTCGCTGTTGTACGGCGAGGCGCACCCCTACGGCCGGCGGCCGCGCGGCGGCGTCGGCGTCGTCGAACGCATTCCGCGCGCCTCGCTGCAGACGTTCCACGCGGACCGGTTCAGGCCGCGCGCGCTTTCGCTGGTGCTGGTCGGCGACGTGGAGCCGGCGCGGGCGATCGAGTCGGCGAGCCGCGCGTTCTCCGCCTGGAAGGCGGCGCCGCCCGCCGAGGCGGTGTTCCCGCCGGCGCCCTCGTCCCGCGAGCGTCGCATGCGCGTCATCCCGATGATGAACAAGGCGCAGGCCGACATCGCCTACGGCTTCACGACGATCCTGCGCGCCGACCCCGCCTACTACGCGTACTGGCTGATGAACAACATCCTCGGCGAGTACTCGATTGGCGGCCGCCTCGGCGACAGCATCCGCGAGCGGCAGGGGATGGCGTACTACGTCTACAGCGCGCTCGACGCCAACGTCGTCCCCGGGCCGCTGCTGATTCGCGCGGGCGTGAACCCGGCGAACGTCGATCGGGCGCTGGCGTCAATCGACGAGGAGGTCGCGAGAATGGCCGCCGACGGGCCGACGGAGCAGGAGGTCGCCGAGTCGCGGCAGTACCTGATCGGCTCGATGCCGCGACGGCTGGAGACCAACGTCGGCATCGCGAACTTCCTGCAGATGGTGGAGTTCTTCGGTCTGGGCATGGACTTCGACGTCAGGGTGCCGGACCTGCTCGGCCGCGTCACGCGCGACGAGGTCCATGCGGCCGCGCGCGCGGTCCTCGACCCGTCGAAGGCCGCCGTCGTCGTCGCGGGACCGTATTCGGGCCGGACGTAGGCGGACCTGCAGGTCCACCTGGCGCAATCGATCGTAGAGGCGGACCTTCAGGTCCGCCTTTCGCGTTGACGGAGCGGTGTTCCTGTCCTACACTGATGTAGGACACAAAGATGCCGTTCAGCCTTCGCCTGGATCCGGAGACCGAGGCCAAAATCCGCCGGCTCGCCGCGGCGACCGCGCGATCGAAATCGCAGGTCGTCCGCGAAGCGATCGAGCAGTACGAGGCCTACGGTCATCCGTCGAGTGGGGCAGAGTCATCGGCGTTGCACCGGCTGAAGCCGTTCATCGGCACGATCAGCACGGGCGGCGCGAACTACTCGAACGACACCCACCGCAAATACCGCGACGCGATCAGGCAGAAGCATCGTGCCCGGCGTGCTCGTTGACGCCAGCGCACTGATCGCGGTGCTCGACCGCGACGACTCGGGTCACGATCGATGCGTCGAGGCACTCGCGCAGGTGCGCGAACCACTGTCCACCGTCTGGCCGGCGATCACGGAAGCGATGCACCTGCTGGGCGAGACCCCACGTGGAACGGACACGTTGTGCGACATGGTCGCAGACGAGGCGCTGGTCCTCATCGACCTCGGAGCAGCCGACATGGCGCGCATGAAGGCGTTGATGCAGAAGTATCGTGACCTGCCGATGGACTTTGCCGACGCGGCTCTGGTGTGCGCCGCCGAGCGCGAGCGGATTACGCGCATCCTCACGCTCGACAGCCACTTCCGGATCTACCGGCTGCCGCGTCGCGCCAGGTTCGCGGTGATCCCGTAGGGCCGTCAGCCCGGCGGCCAGGCCATCGGTCTGCCGCCCAGCACGTGCAGGTGGATGTGGAAGACGGATTGGCCCGCCTCGCTGTTGCAGTTGAAGACGGTCCGATACCCACGCTCCGAATAGCCGTTCTGCTTCGCGAGCGCGGCGGCCGCGCGGAACATCGAGCCGACGAGCGCGTCGTTGGCCGGCGTCAGGTCGTTGATGGTCGCGATGTGCTGGCGCGGGATGATCAGCACGTGCAGCGGCGCCTGCGGATTGATGTCCTTGATGGCCACCAGGTCGGTGTCCTGGTGCACGATCGATCCCTTGATCTCGCCGCTGATGATGCGGCAGAAGAGACAGTCGCTCATAGGATGGCTTTCTGCACCACGGCGGTCCGAGCGATGCCTTGCAGATCTTCTCGGACGCGCTCGACGCGCAACGACGGCCGCGCGTGCACGAGCCGCCGCACGTCTTCCTCCTGGCCGTAGCCGAACTCCATCACGAACCAGCCGCCGGGCTTCACCGTCGCGACCGCCGCGTCGAGCACGCCGCCGACGTCGCGCAGGCCGTCCGGCCCGCCGAACAGGGCGACATCGGGCTCGTGGCGCACGTCGCGCGCGAGGGCCGGCCTGTCGAGATCGCGGACGTAGGGCGGGTTGGCGACGACGAGGTCGAAGAGGCCGTTGATGCCGTTCAGGTACGACGTCTCCACGAACGTGACGCGCCCGGCGACACCATGCCGCTTCGCGTTCTCGCGGGCGACGACGAGCGCGGCGCCGGACAGATCGGTCGCGACGACGGCGGCCTCCGGCATCTCGGCCGCCAGCGTCACGGCCAGGATCCCGCTGCCCGTTCCGATGTCGGCGAGGCGCGGCGCCCGAAGGTCGCGCACGAGCGGAAGGGCTTCCTCGACGATGAATTCCGTCTCGGGGCGCGGCACGAGCACGGCTGGCGTCACGAGGAACGGCCGCCCCCAGAACTCGCGCGTGCCGAGAATGTACGCCGTCGGTTCGCACGTTTCGCGGCGGGCAATCCACTGGGAGAAGCGGGGTTCGAGCGGCCTCGGCGTCGGCTCGCGCAGGTTGGCGAGCAGCGTCGCCTCGTCCCAGCCGAGGATCGTGCGGGCGTAGACGTGCACGTCGACGGCGGCATCGTCGGGCCGGATACCGGCCGCGACGAGGCGTGCGCGCGCCGTCGACAGCGTGTCGGACAGCAGCCCCATCTAGACGGTCGTCGCTTCCTTCAGTTTTTCGGCGTTGTAGAACGTCGTGAGCTGGTCGATCAGCTCGCCGGGGTCGCCCTCGAGCACGTCGTGCAGGCGATGGGTGGTGAAGTTGATGCGATGGTCGGTGATGCGGCTCTGCGGGAAGTTGTAGGTGCGGACTTTCTCGGCGCGCTCGCCGGTGCCGACCTGCCCGCGCCGCTCCTTCGCCATCGCTTCCTGCTGCTTGCGCATCTCCATCTCGTAGAGCCGCGCGCGCAGCACCTTCATCGCCTTCGCGCGGTTCTTGATCTGCGATTTCTCGTCCTGCTGCGACACGACCACGCCCGTGGGGATGTGCGTCAGCCGGACGGCCGAGTAGGTGGTGTTGACGCTCTGGCCGCCGGGGCCGCTCGAGCAGAACGTGTCGATGCGCAGGTCCTTCTCGTTGATCTGGATGTCGACGTCCTCGGCTTCGGGCAGGACCGCCACCGTCGCCGTCGACGTGTGAATGCGGCCGCTCGCCTCGGTGGCGGGCACGCGCTGGACGCGGTGCACGCCGCTCTCGTACTTCAGCCGGCTGTAGACGCCGCGCCCTTCGATCGACGCGATCACTTCCTTCAGCCCGCCGGTGCCGCTCTCGCTCGACGACATCACCTCGATCCGCCAGCCCTGCCGCTCGGCGTAGCGGGAGTACATGCGGAACAGGTCGCCGGCGAAGAGCGCCGCCTCGTCGCCGCCGGTGCCCGCGCGGATTTCGAGGATGACGTTCTTCTCGTCGTTGGGGTCCTTCGGGATGAGAAGGATTTTCAGATCCTGCAGCAGCGCCTCGCGCCGCACCTCGAGCGTCTTCAGTTCCTCGCGCGCGAGGTCGCGCATGTCCGCGTCGGCGCCGTTGACCAGCTCCTCGGCGCCCTTGATGTCCTGCTCGACGCCCTTGTACTCGCGGAACTTCTGTACGAGCGGCTCCAGCTCCGACAGCGTCTTGGCCGAGCGGCGGTATTCGGCCGCGTCGGCCTGCACCTCGGACGTGCCGAGCTTGGTCATCAGCTCGTCGTACTTGTTCTCGACGCTGAGCAGCTTGTCGAACATGATTCCCCTGAGGGCCGCCTAAAGGCGGCCCCTACGTGATTCCCCTGGCGGGCCGCCTCAAGGCGGCCTCTACGTGATTCCCTGGAGGCAGCCCAAGGCCTCCTCCACGTGATTTCCCTGGCGGGCCGCCTACCACCAGGCGGCCCCTACGCGATTCCCTGAAGGGCCGCCTAAAGGCGGCCCCTACGCGGACCTGCCTCCCGAAACCGGCGGCATGAAGGCCACCTCGTCGCCATCGGTCACGGCCGCCGTCATCCGCGCGTATTCGGCGTTGACCGCCACCGAGATCGTCTTCTCGTACTCGCGCAGCCCGGGCCACTCGAGCACGAGGTCGTTCCAGATCTCGCGCGCGGTCCCGCCCGCCGGCACCTCGCGAATCAGCTCGCCCGCGCCCGCGAGGTCGCGCAGGCGCGCGAACAGCCGTACGGTCACGCGCATGCCCCTCGACTCCGCTCGGGGGAGGCGATGCGGTACGCCTCGTCCCGCGCCGCCTGGTCGTCAGGATCCGCCGTCGCCCCTTCGAGCCAGACGTCCCCGCCCTCGAAGTGCTCGCGCTTCCAGATCGGCACGATCTGCTTGACGCGCTCGATCGTATAGCGGCACGCGGCGAAGGCGTCGCCGCGATGCGCCGACGCCGCGGCAATCACGATGCTCGCCTCGCCAATCTCGAGCCGCCCGATGCGATGGTGCGCGGCAACCCGAGCCGACGGCCACATCTCTCCCGCCTCGTCCACGATGCGCTGCAGCGCGCGAACGGCGAGCGGCTCGTACGCTTCGTACTCGAGAAACCGCACCTGCCGCCCCTGGTTGTGATCCCGTACGAGCCCCGCGAACGTCACCACGGCCCCGTCGCCCTGCGCGCCCACACATGCGGTGAGCGCGTCGGCATCGAGCGGCTCAGAGGTGACCGCGACGAGCGGCGTGGCCATGCCTGTAGTTTACAGGCGCCCGGCTTTGTCACTGTTCTGACGCCAGAAATGATTCATCGGTCCCGCTCCTCGGCCGAGCCCGGGCGCGTGGCGGATGGCGCCGGCCACGTACGCCTGGGCGGCCGGTACCGCCTCGCGCACGCTGCGCCCGAGCGCAAGCTGCGCCGCGAGGGCGGCCGAAAACGCGCAGCCGGTGCCGTGCGTGTGACGCCCGCCGACGCGCTCCGTCGCGTAGTCCGTGAACACTTCGCCGTCGTACACGAGATCGACGATGCGATCGGTCGACCCGTCTTCCGGCTTCGCTCGCCGCGCCTCGTCGGGCGGTGAAGCCGGATCCCATCCCGCGGGGGCATGCCCGCCCGTGATCACGACGTAGGCCGGCCCGAGCGCGAAGATGCGTCGCGCCGCTTCCCGCCGATCGTCTTCCGTACGGATGCGCGTGTCCGACAACAGTTCCGCCTCGGGAATATTGGGCGTCACCGCGTGCGCGCGCGCCAGCAGCTCTTTCTTCATCGCCAGCAGCCCCTCGTCATCGAGCAGCAGCCCGCCGCTCGACGCCCTGATGACGGGATCGACGACGAGGAACGGAATCTCGAGATCGGCGACGGCGGCGGCAACCGCCTCGACGACGGCGGCGTTGGCGAGCATGCCCGTCTTGGCGGCATGTACGCCGATGTCGGACACCACGGCCTCGAGCTGCGAGGTCACGAGATCGGCGGGCATCGCCGCGCTGGCGATCACGCCGGTCGTGTTCTGCGCCGTCACCGCGGTGATGGCGCTGACGCCGAACACGCCGTGCGCCGCAAAGGTCTTCAGGTCGGCCTGGATGCCGGCGCCCGCGCTCGAATCGCTGCCGGCGATGGTCAGCGCGACTCGCACGGTTACTTGCCGAGCACGAGGAGGTACTGAAAGGGCAGGTTCGCTCGCGCCAGCACGCGCAGGCCCGCGGCGCGCGCGTCGGCTTCCACCATGCTGCTGTCGACGCGCACCCCTTCGTTGGCATTCGACGAGGGACCGGGCCCGCCCTGGCCGGGCTTGTAGTTGACGACGCCGATGCGGCCGTTCGGCTTCAGCGCGCGCGACAGCGTGCGCAGGAACATTACCCGGTTGTCGACTTCGGAATACACGTCCACGACGACGGCCGCGTCGAGCGACCCTTCCGGCAGGCGCGGATCGGTGACGGTGCCCTGCACGGCGCGGACGTTCTGCAGGCCTTCGCGGCCGACCCGGCGGCGAATCGCCTCGATCATCTGCCGCTGCACGTCCTCGGCGTAGACGAGGCCGTTCGGCCCGACGCGGCGGGCGAGCTGCATCGTGAACCACCCCGAGCCGGCGCCGACGTCGGCAACCTTCGACCCGTCCGCGATGGCGAGCGCGTCCATGATCTGGTCGGGCTTCTGCCAGTCGGCGCGATCCGGGCTTTCGAGGAGTCCGAGATCCTCCGGCGGAAAAAGGTGAGCGGTGCGCGGCGGCGCCTCGGTCTGCAGGCGGGCCTGCAGGCCCGCGTCTACAACCGCGAGGAGGGCTGCGATCGCAGGAAGGGCGACCAGCACCTGTGCGCGGCCCTTCATCGCGCCTTCTCCTTGCCAGGCACACCCGGCTCCGTCATCGCCTCCACCGACAGCACCCGATCGAGCAGCGCGGGATCGAGCAGCTTGCGCTCGAGCACGAGCTCGCGAATCGGTCTCCCGGTCCTCACGGACTCCTTCGCGATCTCCGCGGTCTTCGCGTAGCCGATATACGGGCTGAGCGCGGTCGCGACCGCGGTGCTGCGGTCCAGCAGCTCGCGGCAGCGTGCTTCGTCGGCCTCGATGCCGTCCACGCAGAGCGTCTCGAGCGCTTCCATCGCCCCGCAGAGGATCGTCGACGCGTGCAGCGCGTTCCACGCGGTCACCGGCATCATCACGTTCAGCTCGAGCTGCCCGGCTTCGGCGGCGGCGCAGATGGTGGCGTCGCAGCCGATCACCTGGTAGCAGACCTGGTTGACCATCTCCGCGATCGACGGGTTCACCTTGCCCGGCATGATCGACGAGCCCGGCTGCACCGCGGGCAGGATGATCTCGGCGATGCCGGCGCGCGGTCCGCTGGCGAGCAGCCGCAGATCGCTCGCGACCTTCCCCAGCTCCACCGCCAGCCGCCGCATCGCGCCCGAATAGGCGACCACGTCGCCCATGCTTTGCGTGACGCGAAACCTGTTGGCGGCAGGGACGAGGTCCACCGCCAGCGTGCGGGAGAGGTTCGAGATCGCCAGCCGTGTGTAGTCGTCGCCGGCGTTCAACCCGGTGCCGACCGCCGTCGCGCCGAGGTTCAGCTCCTTCAGCTGCTCCGCCGCCTGCTCGACGTCGTCGGCGCCGCGCTCGACGCACGCCGCGTAGCCGCCGAACTCCTGGCCGAGCGTCATCGGCACCGCGTCCTGCAGGTGCGTCCGGCCCACCTTCAGCACGTGCGCGAACGCGCCCGCCTTCTCCTGCAGCGCCGACGCCAGGCCGCGCGCGGCGTCCACGAGCGGCCGCATCCCGATCAGCAGCGCGACGCGCGTCGCCGTCGGGAACACGTCGTTGGTGGACTGTCCCATGTTCACGTGGTCGTTCGGGTGGACGAGCGTGTACTCGCCGCGCGCGCCGCCGAGGAGCTCCGCGGCGCGGTTGGCGATCACCTCGTTGGTGTTCATGTTGTGCGAGGTGCCGGCACCCGCCTGGTAGACGTCGACGACGAACTGGTCGCGCAGCGCGCCGGCGCGGATCTCGTCGGCCGCGCGCACGATGGCGTGCGCGACGCGCGCGTCGAGACGCCCGAGCGCCTCGTTGGCCTCGGCGGCGGCGCGCTTGATCAGGACGGTGGCGACGACGAGGTCCGAGGGCGCGCGCAGGCCGCTGATGCGGAAATTCGCAATCGCCCGGGCAGTCTGGATGCCGTAGTACGCATCGACGGGAACGTCGAGCTCACCGAGAGGATCGCGCTCGGTTCGAAATTCCATTGTGGAAGGCCCGCCGAAGCCCGCCTCTCCCTGCATCCCGCGCGGGCGGCGTCAGCCGGCCCAGGAATTATACTTGCCGCATGCTGCCACAGTTTTTCGAGAGCGTGCTGTCGCTCGTCGTGAAGACGTCGACGGACCTGCCGCCCGACGTGCGCGCCGCGATGAAGGTCGCGATGGGGCAGGAGTCGCCGTCGACGCAGTCGGGACAGGCGCTCGCGATCATCGCCGAGAACATCGACCTCGCCTCCGACTGCGAGGGCGCCATCTGCCAGGACACCGGCATGCCGACCTTCGAGGTCCACGTGCCGCTCGGCGCCAACCAGGTCGAGATGCGCCGGCAGATTCGCGACGCCGTGGTGGAAGCGACCAGGCGCGGCAAGCTGCGTCCCAACTCGGTCGATTCGATCACCGGCGAGAACTCGGGGACCAACCTCGGGCCCGGCACGCCAATCATCCACTTCGACCAGTGGGAGCGCGACGACATCGAGGTCAAGCTGATCCTCAAGGGGGGCGGCTGCGAGAACATGAACGCGCAGTACTCGGTGCCCGTGGAGCTGCCGAACCTCGGGCGCGCCGACCGCAACCTCGAAGGTGTCCGCAAGTGCATCCTGCACGCGGTGTGGAACGCGCAGGGCAAGGGGTGCGCGCCGGGCGCCGTCGGCGTCTGCATCGGCGGCGATCGCACCTCGGGCTACGTGCACGCGAAGGAGCAGCTGTTCCGCACGCTCGACGACGTGAACCCGGACCCGCGGCTCGCGGAGCTCGAAGCCTCGATCATGGGAGAGGTGAACAAGCTCGGGATCGGCACGATGGGCTTTGGCGGGCGCGTGTCGCTCATCGGCTGCAAGATTGGCGTGCAGAACCGCCTCCCGGCGAGCTTCTTCGTCTCGATCGCCTACGACTGCTGGGCGTTCCGCCGGCTCGGCGTCGTGCTCGATGCGACGACCGGCGCCATCAAGCAATGGCTCTATCGAGACCCAGCCAACCCGGTCATCGCGATGGCGGACCAGGCGGGTTTCCAGCGCACGGGGCGCGAAGTCGTCCTCGAGGCGCCGCTGACCGAGGAGCAGATGCGCTCGCTGAAGGTAGGGGACGTCGTGCTCGTATCGGGGCGCGTGTTCACGGGGCGCGACCAGGTGCACGCGCACCTGATGAAACACGATCCGCCCGTGGACATGCGCGGCTCCGTGCTCTATCACTGCGGGCCGGTCGTCGTGAAAGAAGGGAGCGGCTGGCGTGTGACGGCCGCGGGGCCGACGACGAGCATCCGCGAGGAGCCGTACCAGGCGGACGTCATCAAGCGGTACGGTGTGCGCGCCGTGATCGGGAAGGGCGGCATGGGTGCAAAAACGCTCGCCGCGCTCAAGGAAGCAGGCGCCGTCTATCTCAACGGCATCGGCGGGGCGGCGCAGTTCTACGCGCGGACCATCACCGGCGTCGAGGGCGTCTCACTGATGGAGTTCGGGACGCCTGAAGCCATGTGGCACCTGACCGTAAAGGATTTCCCGGCTATTGTGACCATGGATGCCCACGGCAACAGCCTGCACAAGGACGTCGAGCAGGAATCCGCGAAGGAATTGGCGGAAATCGGGGCCTAACTTGTAGGTTCCGGGAGCCGACGCTTATAATTTCTGGGGGTCCTACACCCCGGGAGAATCGAAAAAATGGTGAATGTCTCGGCCACGGCAGCCTCGAAAATCAACGAGCTGCTCACGGAAGAGGGTAAGGTCGGCAGCGGGCTGCGGGTGTTCGTGCAGGGCGGCGGCTGTTCCGGGTTCCAGTACGGGCTGATGATCGAGGAGAACGGCGGCGTTGGCGATCAGGTGTTCGAGTCCAACGGCGTCAAGCTCTTCATCGATCCGGTCAGCATCAGCTACCTCAAGGGCGCCGAGGTGGACTTCGTCGACACGGTCACGGGCGGAGGCTTCACGATCAAGAATCCCAACGCCACATCCACCTGCGGGTGCGGCAGCTCCTTCAGCGTTTAACCCTGCCCTCGTCGGCTCGGCAGCTGAGGTACCGCGATGAACAGCGAGCTTCCGGATCTCAGCCGACTGAAGCCGGACGGCGGCAAGCGGTCGAGCAAGCGGGAACAGATCGTCAACGTGTTCCTGCGCCAGGAGGGACACCTCAGCGCCGACGATCTCGTCGACTTGATTCGCCGCGAGGATCAGCGCATCAGCCGCGCCACCGTCTACCGCACGCTGCAGTGGATGGTGGACGCCGGCATCGCCCGCAAGGTCGATTTCGGCGAGGGGCGCTTCCGCTTCGAGCACTCCTACCGCCAGCCGCGCCATTTCCACTTGATCTGCAAGTCGTGCAGCCGATCGTTCGAGTTCCTCAGCTCCGACATCGAGGCGCTCGTCGAGGAGGTCGCGACGGCGCGCAGCTTCAGCCCCTCGCAGAGCGTCGTGCAGATTTACGGGACGTGCGAGGAGTGCCGCACCGGACGGCACGGCTCGTCGGAACCCGGACACACCGACCTGCTCTTCGCCCGCGACGCGCTGCGCATTGCGATTGCGACCGAGCGCAGCGGGCTCGAGTTCTACTCGCGCGCGGCGCGTGTCGCCCGCGACGCACGCGGCCGCAAGGTGTTCCAGGATCTCGCCGCGGAAGAGAAGGAGCATCTCGGCAAGCTCGAAGGGCGTTACCGCGAGCTGCTCGCGCGCGACCCGGAGCTCGAGTCGCGGCCGACGTTCCTCTTCTTCAAGGGCGCGGCCAACGGCCTGTTCGCCGAAGGGGCCGACCGGCTCCTGCGCGGCGTCAACGATCAGCAGGCGCTGCTCATCGGCATCCGCTGCGAGCGCAACTCGCACCACTTCTTCAAGAAGTACGGCGAGCGCTTCGATGATTCGGAAGGCAAGCAGATCTTCCTCGAGTTCGCCGACGAAGAGCGCGCGCACCTCGACCTGCTGGTGCGCGAATACCGCGCGCTGGTGAAGCGGCAGGGGCGCAGCCGGAAGGCGGTGCCGCGACAGTCGTCCGCCTCGCATCGCGCGTCCGCGCGGTGAGGCGGTCCGCGAAGCCCGGATGATGACCCGGGTCCTTCGGATCCCGGATCCCGAATCCCGGATCCCGGCCTGGAGCCCATGATCGATCTCCATCTCCACACGACTGCGTCCGACGGCCGCTGCACCCCGGCGGAGCTCGTCGAGCGCGCCGCGAAAGCGCGGCTGACGGTCATGGCCGTGACCGACCATGACACGACAGCCGCCGTGAACGAGGCGACGGCGGCGGGGCGCGCGCGCAGCATCGAGGTGGTTGCGGGCATCGAGATCACCGCCGTCGAGGACGGCCGCGACGTCCACATGCTCGGCTACTTCGTCAACCCCGCGGACGCGCAACTGTCGGCTTTTCTGGCCCGTCAACGCGCCCAGCGAATCGAACGCGTCACCGCCGTCGGCGATCGACTTGCGCAGCTGGGGATGCCGATCGACATCACGCCGCTGCTCGCGGTGGCGAATGCAGAAGGCGGTCGCTCGGTCGGCCGTCCGCAGATTGCTCGCGCGATGATCGCGGCCGGCTACGTCGCGGATTCGGACGAAGCGTTCGACCGCTGGCTGGCGATCGGCCGCCCGGCGTTCGTGCCGCGTGCCGGCGCGGCGCCCGAAGACGTGATCGCCATCGTGCACGCCGCCGGTGGCCTGATCTCGCTCGCCCACCCGGGACAGACGGCGGTGGACGCGCGCATCGCCGGGTACGCGGAAGCCGGCCTCGACGCGCTCGAGGTCTTCCACCCCGATCACGACAAGGCCTCGACGCAGCGATACGGCGACCTGGCGTCTCGACTGACGCTGCTGGTCACGGGCGGCTCGGATTTTCACGGCGATCCGTCACACGGGTGGGAGCCGGGCGCGGTAACGCTGCCCGCCGACGCGTGGCGACGGCTCCGCGCCGCGGCGCCGCATGCCTGATTCGTCCGTCCTCGCCATCGCGGCGCGCGATGTCGTCAAGGATTACCACGCGCTCCGGCCGCTGCGCGTCCGCTCGCTCGACGTGCGCGAAGGCGAATCCGTCGCGCTGCTCGGGTTCGATCGCGCGACCGCCGAGGTCTTCGTCAACCTGATCACCGCCGCGACCGTTCCGGACTCCGGCGAGGTCCGCATCTTCGGCCAGCCGACCACGGCCATCGCCGACGCCGACGCCTGGCTCTCGTCGCTCGACGTCTTCGGCGTGCTCAGCGAGCGCGCCGTCGTCCTCGACAACATGAATATTGAAGAGAACCTGACGATGCCGCTGACGCTGGCGCTTCACGATGTGGATAGCTCGGTGCGCGCGAAGGTGGAATCGGTTGCCGCGGAGGTGGGGCTGTCGAGCGCGGATATGGCCAAGCCCGTCGGCGCGCTCAGCTCCTCAGCGCGGCTGCGCCTGCGGCTCGGGCGGGCGCTCGCGCCGGACCCCCGCATCCTCCTGTCGGAGCATCCCAACGCGCTCCTCGAGCCTGCCGACGTGAGCGCCTTCGCCGCCGACTACGCGCGCATCGTCGCCGCGCGCGGTCTCGCCAGCGTCGTCCTCACGGCCGACCCGGGATTTGCGGCCCGCATCGCGCCGCGCGTCCTCACGCTTCAGCCGGCGACGGGCGAGCTGAAACCGTTATCCGCGTGGCGAAAACTGTTTCGATAGCCGGACCTCGAGGCCCAGCGCTACGCCAGAGCCAGCGAAGTCGACGTCGAGTCGGAGCGTTCTCGTTCGCTACCGCCGCCGTGAGCCGCCAATAGCGCGAAGCACGGCGGCTGGCACGTCGGCCTTTACGGTCGTGGAACGGAGTTTGATGTGAATCCCCCGAGGCCGTCTGGGGACGGCCGCGGAGGTAGCGGCGACGTGGCGAACGGGACGATTAAACGATTGGTGAGGGACCGCGGATTCGGCTTCATCCGTGACGACGGAGGCCAGGAGTGGTTCTTCCATCGCAGTTCGGTGAAGTCGGGCGCGTTCGAGCAGCTCAACGAGGGACAGCGCGTCAGTTTCGACGAAGAGCCGTCTGCGAAAGGACCGCGCGCGGGCAACATCCGATCCGAAGCCTGACGCGCAGGCCGGCCGGCACGCCGGCCCTCTAACCGGTACGCCGGCCCTCTAAAAAGCACCGCCGCAACAGCGGCACCCGCCGGGGCTCGTGCGCGACGCCGGCATCATGCTCCGAGGCCAAGCTCGTACGCGAGGAGCTTGCCTCCTTCACTCAGCACCCACCGCCAGTCCTTGCGGCTCGTCCACCAGCGATCCGGATTCACGTCGTCATACCGGGTGCCGTGCATGGCGACCTCGATCGGGGCGCCGCGGAACTCGCGCCGCAGCGCGAACCCGGCTCGCCGCAGGTGATACTTCGACGTGACGACGATCACGCGGTGCCATCCGTTCTCGAGCGCCAGCCGGCGCAGCGTTTGCGCTTCCTGCGCCGTGTTGTCGTGGATCGCCTCCGGCACCACGATCGCCTCGGCCGGCACGCCGAGTTTCTGCAGCGTCTCCCGCGTCACCTCCGCGTCGGCCGGAATGGCGATGCCGCGCGCGGCGAGGACCGCAAACGACCGCTCGGGCACCTGGCGCGAGAGCACGATGCGCGGCGCGTAGCCGCGCCCGTAGAGATCCGCTGCTTCGAGCGCGCGATCCATCCTCGTCCCCGCGAGCACGGCAATCGCGTCGGCGTTGGCGATGGGGTCTTCCTTTGTCAGAAATCGTCCGACACCAACAAACGCGTACGCGAACAGCGCCAGCGCGAGGACGGCGGAGACGAGGGAGAAGATCCTGGTGGATCGGGCGGGAAAACCTGGGGCAGGCAAACGTGTGTCAGTTCCCCGGCCCCTCCGGGGGCCGGGCTGTTAGCACTTACGCTTCGATCAGTCGAACGTCTCCGGCACGCGGGCCTTTGGTGGAATCCTCCACGGTGAACTCAACTCGCTGCCCTTCGCGCAGCAACTCGAAAACGGCGCCCCGGACAGCGCTGCGGTGAAAGAAATGCTCGGTGCCACCCTCATCGCGAATAAATCCGAACCCTTTGTCGATGAGGAGACGTGCAATCGTCCCGGTCGGCATGGCCGTGTCCTCCGATGCGCGGATGCCTGGGACAATCCCAGGCGCTTCGAGGACCGCTCTATGAGCGGACTATGAAGCCACCTTGGAGGAACAGCGGCCCCGATGCGCTCGGCGTAAGCCCGGCAAGTGTAGGAAGTGACGGCATCGAAGTCAAGGCAACGGATGCTAGGCTCATTTCGTCGATGCGCGCGCCGTTTTTGTCGGTCCTCGTCCCCGCTTTCAACGAAGAAGGCCGCATTGCCCGCACGGTCGCCGACATCGTGGCGGAGCTCGATCGGCTGGCGCTCGAGGCGGAACTGATCGTTGTCGACGACGGCAGCACGGATCGGACGGCGTCCATCGTCGAGGCGGCGGCGCGCGGCGACGCGCGGGTCGCCCTCGTCCGCGCCGAACACGCGGGGAAGGGCGCGACCGTCCGGCGCGGCATGCTCGCGGCGCGCGGCGCGTGGCGATTCCTCGCGGACGCCGACCTGTCGATGCCGATGTCCGAGCTGCCACGGTTCCTCGACGCCACGGCGCGCGGCGTCGACGTGCTGGTGGGATCGCGCGAGGCGAAGGGCGCACGGCGCGTCGGCGAGCCGTGGGCGCGCCACGCCATCGGCCGCGTCTTCAACTGGATGGTGAAGCTCGTCGTGCTGCGCGGGATCGACGACACGCAGTGCGGTTTCAAGCTGTTCAGCGCCCGCGCCGCGGAGACGCTCTTCCCGCTGCAGCGGCTCGACGGGTTCGGCTTCGACGTCGAGATTCTCTTTCTCGCGCGGCGCGCGGGCTTCGCCATTCGCGAGATCCCCGTCACCTGGGTGTGGGGGCGCGGGAGCAAGGTGAACCTCGCGTCGGGCGCGCGCGGGTTCCTCGACCTGGTCGCGGTGCGGTGGAACCAGGCGCGCGGCGTCTATCCGCCGCGCGGGGCCGTGGTCACGCCGCCTGCGCCGGCAGGCCGTGAGCGACAGACGTGACGACCTGACGGCACCATGCGACCAGCGCCGCTGGGACACACAGCGGCACCGTCGCGAAATCTGTGCAACGCGCGGTCAGACCTTCTTGTAGAAGACGACCGTGTCGCACGGCCGTCCATCGGGGTAGAGCGCGTAGTCGGGAATCACGCCGACGCGCTGCCAGCCGCTGGATGAATAGAGGTACTCGGCCGCCTCCCCGCGCACCGTGTCGAGCGTCAGGAGGGTGAATCCCGCCGCGTGCGCCCGTGCTTCGACCTCCTGCATCAGCGCACGGGCGATGCCGCGCCTGCGCGCGCGGCGGTGGACGAGGAGCTTCGCGACATCGGCGCGGTGCGGCTGGTTCGGCGGCCATGCCGGGTGCAACGACACGCTGCCGGCGATTCCGGCGTCGTCGCGCGCCACGAGGACGATCGCGCGAGGGTCGGCTTTCTCGAGCGTGCCGCGCCACCATTCGCGCGCGGCGTCAACCGACAGTGGATGCATGAAGCTGACGCTGGCGCCGCCGGCCACGACGTCGGCTAGAAGCTGTGCCAGCCCGTCGAGGTCGGTCGATGACGGCGGCCGGTGAACGGCGTCGATCACAGTGTGAAAATCTAGCGCAAACCGGCGTAGCTTCGGGTTGATCTGCCGTCGGCCCCGGCACATACTCCGCCGGCACGAGATTCGGCCGACCGATGCGAACCGCGAAAGTACTGATTGCCGACGACCACGCCTCCCTGTTGAGCGGCCTCGTCAGCCTGTTGGAAGAGAAGTTCGAGGTCGTTGGCGCGGTGGTCAACGGCTACCTCCTCGTCGAAGCCGCGGCCCGGCTGCGCCCCGACGTCGTCGTCACGGACATCTCGATGCCCGGACTGAACGGGCTCGAGGCGCTCGAGCAGCTGAAGGCCGCGCGACCCGATATCAAGGTCATCGTGCTCACGATGTACGCGGATGCCGCGCTCGCGGCCGAAGCGATACGAGCGGGCGCGTCGGGGTTCGTGGTGAAGGTCTCCGCCGCCGACGAACTGGAGACCGCGATCAACGAGGTGCTGCAGGGTCGCGTCTACCTCTCGCCCGACGTCCCGAGGGACGTCGTCCACTCGTCTTAGACGCTGATTAGATCAACCCGGCGCGCTTGATGGCGTGATAGCGGTTGACGAGCTCGATGCCGAGCCGCTCCGGCTCCGCGTCGACCATCATCGCATCACGCGCCGCGAGGCGCGCAAATGCGTCGCGCCGCGCCTGCTCGTATAGGTGCGCGCTGGCGATCTCGATGGCGGCGCGCTGCCGGCCGAGCGGCTGTGCGATCAGTTCGCGGACGACGCGCTCGCGGAGGCTCGCCAGCAGTACCAGGTGCCGCGAGCGCAGCAGGCGCAGCGCGTGACCGAGCTCGGTGCTGTCCTCGTCGCGGAAGTTGGTGATGACGATGACGAGGGCGCGCTTGGGCTGCTTCCGCAGCAGTTCCTGCGCGGCGGCGACGTAGTCCGAATGCGTCGGCGTCGGCTGGACGCCGTACAGCTCGCCCATCAGCGCGTTGAGCGCGTGCGTTCCCTTGCGCGGCGCGAACGCGCGCTCGTCGCCGGCGGGCGATCCGAACGTCATGGCGCCGACCGCGTCGCCCTGCTTCAGCGCGACATACGTCAGCAGCATCACCGCGTTGAGCACCTGGTCGAAGTGCGTCGTGCCGACGCCCTGGTCGCGATCGTCGGCGCGCATGCGCCGCCCGCAGTCGACGAGGAACAGCACGCACTGGTCGCGTTCGTCCTGGAACTCGCGGACGATCGGCTTGCCGAGCCGCAACGTCGCGCGCCAGTCGACGTGCCGGACCGAGTCACCGGTGCGGTAGTCGGAGAGCTGCTTGAAGTCCGTCCCCTGGCCGCGGCGCTGGTACGTCTTGATCCCGATTTCCTGGAGACGGCGGTCGCCGGCCAGCCACGCGTAGCGGGCGACCTGCGCGAAATCCGGGTACACGCGGCGCACCTCAGGTGTCCCAATGGTCTCCAGCAGCTCGCAGAGCCCCCAGCGCGAACGCACGCGGATATCGGCGGGCGCGAACGTGACTTCCCCGCGGAGGGTGGGCATCGCCGTGTACGTGGTGGTGACGCGTGTACCGCCGCGCATGCGCAGGCGGACCGGCAGGCCTTCGGTGGAGAGCGTCGCGTCTGCGTGGTCGTACACCTCGCACTGCCAGTCGCCGGTTCCATCGATCTCGATCGCGAGCTCCACCGGCTTCCGCACGCCGATGGCGAAAGCCGACGGCATTCGCCGCGTCAGGCGCGGGGAAGCGCGCCGCCAGGCACGCCGCGACGCCGCATAGTCCCAGCCGCCAATCAGCGCGAGCGCGGCAAGCGCCGCGAGTGAGACGCGAACGGCCGCGCCCGGGTCAGCCCCGGCAAGCAGCGCCGCCAGCGCGACGATGCCCGCAGCGGTGACCGTCGCGATAGCCAGCCGCGCCGGCAGAAACGGGAGCCGGCGTCTAGCCACGCGGCGCGGCAACGGTTTCGATGACGCCCGCCAGCAGATCGTTGGTCTGGCGGCCCTCGAGCAGCGCGTCCGGCGCCAGCGCCACCCGGTGACGCAGCGCGGGCAGCGCGATGCGCTTGATGTCGTCGGGCGTCACGTAATCGCGCCCGTCGAGGAGCGCCGCCGCGCGTCCCCCGCGAACGAGCGCGAGTGCTCCACGCGAGCTGGCGCCGAAGGCGAGGCCGGGGTAGTCCCGCGTCGCCCGCGTCATGCGGACGGCGTAATCGACGACCTGCGCATCGACCCGCTGCCGGGCGGCAAGCTGCTGCAGCTTCGTCACGGCGGCGGCGTCGAGGCACGGCGTCACCTCCGACAGCGGCAGCTCGTTGCCAGGCTGTGCATCGGTCGCGCGGATCACGACATCCACTTCTTCCGCGCTCGACGGGTAACCGATCTCGATCTTGAACAGGAATCGATCGAGCTGCGCCTCGGGCAGCGGATACGTCCCCTCGGTTTCGACCGGGTTCTGCGTGGCGAGCACCATGAACGGCGTCGGCACCGGCAGCGCGTGCCCTTCGAGGGTGACCTGGTATTCCTGCATCACCTCGAGCAGCGCGCTCTGCGTCTTCGCCGGCGCGCGGTTGATTTCGTCCGCGAGCAGCAGCTGCGTGAAGACCGGGCCGCGGACGACGCGCAGCTGGCGTGTCGCCGGGTCGAGCACCGCGTGTCCCGTGATGTCGGACGGCAGCATGTCGGGGGTGAATTGGATCCGTCCGTGCGCCAGCGACAACGCTTTCGCGAGCGCCCGCACCAGCAGTGTCTTGCCCAGGCCCGGCACGCCTTCGATGAGCACGTGACCCGAGGCGACGAGCGCGATCAGGACCTGCTCGATGACGGCCGCCTGCCCGACCATCGCCTTGTGAATGCTGGCGCGGAGCGAGCCGACCATCGCGACGGCTTCGTCGAGTGCGTTCAATTGACTAGTTTCCATGTGGTGACCTTGCCTCGTTCACGAGCAGACGGCGCCGCGCGGTTTCGAGCAGCGCAATGGTCCGGCGCAGTTCGTGCGGATGGTGCGCCCGCACGCTGAGGACCGCCGCCGCCAGCGCGCCCGCCTCGACGCCCGTCAGCCGGGCGACCGCGTCGGTGCGCGCTCTCGCCGGCAGCTGCGCGTAGCCAGCGACGCGCCGCCGCGCGGCTTCGTCGAACGCGCGGGCGGACGCGGCGTGCAGCGCCTCGCTGCCACCATGATGCAGCGCGAAACGGCCCGTGCCGCGGATTTGCTCGGCGAGCGATCGCCGCGCAGTCGGCGCCGGCGCGGCCAGCGGACCGAACCGGATGCCTCCGCGCCAGAGCAGGAAGGCGACCACCACCGCGGCCAGGATGACGACCGGCGCGCCGCGCTGCCACGTCAGCGCCAGCAGCGACGGGTAGTCGCCCTCCGACAGGAAATGGACCTCGTCGCCCGGCTGAAGAGCGGCCGCCTTCACCAGCAGCCATCCATGGTCGCCGTCGAACAGCCGCCGCGCGCGAAACGGATCGCCGTTGACGCTCGTGACGCTGCCGCGTCCGACGCGGACCCGCGCCACCTGCACGCCCGTCTTCGCGTCGCGCAGCGTCCATTCCGCCGGCCGGCTCGTCGTCAGGAAGAATTCATCGTCGAAGTCGCAGAGCAGGGGGCGCTCGTTCGCAGCGGCGCCGTCACGGACAGCCGGCTCCTCGTCGTAGCGCGAGCACGGCTGGTCGCGTTTCGTCCGGTCGTCATCGGACTCGCGGTAGTCGTAGCCGATGCCCGACCACTTGCGGAATTCCGCGTTCGTCCTGACCGAGCTGTCGAGGACGAGCCGTCCGCCCGATTCGACCCAGCGCTCGAGCGAGCCGCGCCGGGCCGGGCTCAGGTCCCACGTCCACGCTGACAGGACGATGACCGAAGTCGGCGGCGGCGCCGGCAGTTCGAGGTCGCGTGTGGCGCGGGCGCCGAGCGCCTCGACGAATCGCTGTGCCGCGTAGGTCTGATTCGTACGCGCCTCGCCGCGCGGGGGCATCGGCACCTCGATGTCCACCCACTCCGTGCGCGTCGCCACCCAATACCCGACGGCGGCGCATACGGCGATCACCAGGAGGACGAGCATCGCTCGCCGCGTCATGCCCGGACCTCCGCTGCGGCCGCCGCATCGAGTGCCGGCGCAAAGCCGTCGCACAGCCCGTACACGACGGTCGTCTCGGCGGAGTCGTGCCCGTAGACCGTCTGCTGCCAGAGCCGCACGAGGCGGAACACGTATTCGTGCCGTGCGTGGTCGAGGTGCGTGGAGGCCAGCGCGAGGCAATCGCCTTCGGTGCTCGAGTCGCGGATGGGTACCCGATGCGCGTGCGCGAGCCGTGAGAGCAGCCCGCGGTAGAGGAGCGCCAGCGCCGCTCGATGGTCGCCGCGGTCCCAGAGCCCGCGCGCGGCCGCACCGATGTCGTCCGGCAGCGATTCAGGCCTGATGTCGAGGTCCTGCACGTGCGTCGGCGCGACGAACTCGCCGGCGGCCGTCTGCGCGACCCTCGCGCGGACGACGCGATAGATGTAGGCGCCGAGCATGCCCGCCAGCACGACCGCCGCGCACCAGACCAGGAGGCGAGCGCCCTGGTCGAACCAGCGGAACAGCCCGACCATCCACTGGAGCCATGCCGGCGTGCCGGACGATCGCGTGGCGGACGTTTTCCACCTGAGCGTCTTGATCGTCCGCGACGTGGCGAGATTCGGATCGGCTTTCACCCTGGCAAGCGCGCGCGCGATCGCGGCGGCGTCGGGTGCGGCAACGGCCCGGGGCGCCTCGTCCACCTGCGCCGCACGTGCTGCGGCGGGGCCCGCGGGCGTCAGCAGGAGCAGGCACACGGCGACACGAGCACCGATCATCTCAGTTCCCGAACGCACGGCGGAATTCCTGCTCGATGTCCCACGCTTCGAGCTCGGCGCGCCGGTTGAGGTACATCGCAAATCCGGCGGCGACATAGAACGGCTCGACGATCAGTACCGCGAACGCGAGGCTGACGGGAAGCGTCACCGTGAGAAACGCGCCGCCCTCACCGGACAGCAGCTGCGTGAAGTCGGGCGCCATCCCCTGCGGCGCGAGCCAGAACATCAGCGACAGCAGCGAGCAGAACAGGGCGGTCTCCGCCATGCTGAAGGCGTGCGTCATCATGAACGCGGCGCCAGCCGTTTTGTGGCGAATCTGGCGAACACGTGCGCCCGCGCGGAAGACGGAGAGACCCTCGAGCTGGTAGACCGGCTGCGTCAACGACCGCCACAGTGTCAGCCGCCGTATCGTCAGCGTGAATACGAGCTGCCGCCACCAGACCTCCCGCTGCGCGCGCCAGAGATCGCCGACGGTGGTGCGCTGGCCGAACGCGGCGCGCGACAGCACGAACAGGATGGTGCGATCCAGCCACGGCTTCGACCACCAGATGACGAGGCCGGGCAGCCAGCTCGCGATCTCGAACGACGACACCGCCAAGGCGAGCACCGGAACGGCCACGAGCAGGTAGCAGGGAAACACGGACGCCGCGGCATGCTGACACAGCCGCACGCCGAGATCCGAGGCTTCCGTCGGCGTGCGCGGGCGAAGCCGGACGGCGAGCGCGTCAACCTGCATGGCGCCCCTGGAGCGTGAGATAGCCGAGCACGGCGAGCCAGCACACTGCGGCAACGCCGTACTTGACCGCCGGCGCAATCCACGTCGCCGACGACCAGAACGCCTCGATCCCGGCGGCGACGAGCAGCATGCCTGTCACGCCGTAGATCACCACCATCGACTCGCGCGATGCCTGCACCAGCGATTGACGGCGCGTGAGACGCCCGGGGGAGAGCAGCGCGTGGCCCAGCCGCAATCCGGCGGCGCCGGCGAGCACGATGGCTGTCAGCTCGAACGCGGAATGCGTGGCGACAAACGAGTAGAACGTCGACGAGAGCCCGCGGCCCGTCAGGTAGCCGGCCAGCGCGCCGCCGAACGCGCCGTTGTAGGCGAGGAAGAACAGCGTGCCGAGGCCCGCGAACAGTCCGCCGGCGAAGCACTGGAACGCGACACCCACGTTGTTGCGGATGTAGTAGCCGAACATCGTCCAGTCGGTGCGCGCCTCGCGCGTGCGTCCGATGGAGTCGGCGTCGGGCGAATACATCTGCTCGAACTGCGAGGCGGTGTCGGAGTCGACGACCGACAGGATCATCTCCGGGCGCGAGTAGACCAGCAGGCCGACGAGGAGGGTCGGCAGCAGAAACGTCGCCGCCGCGACGGCCACGTAGACGCGGTGATCCCTCACCGCCGATGGAAAGTCAACGTTGATCAGCCGCCGCAGGCGGCCGAGGCCGAACTCGCGCTGCTGGTAGATCAGCTGGTGCGCGCGCGAGGTCAGTTCCTCGAGCCGGTCGACGAGGTAGGCCGGATACGAGCGTGCGCGCGCGAGCGCGAGGTGCTCGCACGCCTGCCGGTACAGCGCCGCGGCGCGCGCGCCCGACGCGTTGCCGCGCCGCGTGGAGGTCAGTGAACTGGTGGTGAGCGCGTCGAGCAGCGCCTGGAGCTCCGCCCAGTCGCCCTCGTACAGCTCCTGGAAGCGCAACGGCGTCATCATCGCCGGCCGAGCACCCACTGTGCGACGCCGAGCACGCGTCGCGTCACGACCGGCCCCGTCTGTCCGTCGTTGCCCGCGACCCCGGCGGCCAGCGCCGCCAGCTCGTCGAGCCGCGCCGGCGTCAGCCGCGGCGCGCGCGCGGCCAGCGCCACCAGCGCCGCCTGATCCTCCGGCGCGAGCGGCCGCACCGGCATTACCGGCGCTCCTTCCTCGATCGCGGCGTGACGATCGGCGCGGCGGGCGTGCACGACGAGCGTGCCGGCGGCCAGGTCGCCGAGCCGCTTGCTGTCGCCGCGCGTCAACATGCTGACCACGCCGAAGCCGAACGCGAACGGCAGGAAGTCGGCGACGCGCAGCAGGTTTCTCGTCATCGACGCCGCGGCGGTGATCGGCAGGCCGTTGTCCATGACGACCTTCAGGCCGAAGGCGCGCTTGCCCGGCGTCGCGCCCGCGGCGCTCAGCTCGAACAGGACGGGATACAGCCACTCGAGCACGAAGATCAGGATCAGCCAGAACGCGACGCCGATGCCTCCCAGGAACGGGACGATCATCGCGCAGGCGTTGATCGCGGCGAGCCGGATCAGCCAGTCCACCATGCACGCGTAGTAGCGCGCGCCGAGACCCGCCGGACGCAGCTCCAGCATGATGCCTTCGGGCGTCTCGCTGGCAACGACCGTATCGAGAACGTGGCGCCGGACCGTGGCGCGATCAGGCTTTGACAACGATCGTGTCGGCGATCTTGTCGTGCAGGCACTGCCGCTGCTCGTTGAAGATGAACAGCAGATCGATGAACCCGTACAACGGGATGATGCTGAGCGCCCCGTTCACGAGGTTCCGCAGGAAGAAAATGCGCGCGAGGGTGATGGGCGAGCCGTCGGTGCGCACGACCTTGATGTTCAACGCCTTCTTGGCGATCGACTGCCCGTTGCGCCGCACGAGCACGATGGTGATCCAGCACCAGATGATGAAGCCGATGGCGCTGACGCCGAGGCCGGCGAACAGCGGGCCCGTCATCCTGAATGGTTGCGGATTGGCCCCGCCCGCGATCCCGCCGATGACGGCGCCGACGAAGAACGGCGCGTAGATCATCGCGCCGATGACGAGGCCGTCGAGAATGGCGGCCGCCAGCCGGGTTCCACGTTCGGCGGCGACCTGCCCGAGACGGGGATCGACGACGTCCGCGACGGTGGCCTGCGGCGGCGCGTAGGGATTGCTCATGGTGCGGTGCTCCTTGCTGGGTCCAGGTTCCTCAGTGACGGTGGCGGGGCAACGTGATTATCGGCCGCGAGACGGCGGAAATTTAGCGAAAGAGTGCGGTCGCCGGCAAGGCCGCACGGAGTTGTTAGGAATTCACTGTATTGCCCGACCGGCGCCGCCGTGTTCGGATTTGCCTGCCTCGTCGTTATGTAGGCAAAAGGTCCATCCACTGCACATGGGGCCCGAAGACGATCTTCAGCTGGCCGCGCGCGTCGACGTCCCGGTGCTGGTCACGGCGGACAGCCGTCGCCAGCGCACTATGTGCGCGCGTCTCATTCACGATGGCGGGGGCTACGAGCGGCCGTTCGTCATCTTTTCCGTCGGCGACCCCGGCGCCATCGTCGAGAAGTCGAATGGGTCGTGGCGCGTCTACGACCGCGAAGACGTCGTGCTGCGGCGCCATTTCGAGCTCGCGCGCGGCGGCACGCTCTTCATCGATGACATCGCGCTGCTGCGCGAGGCGACCCAGGGCCTGCTCCATGCGCTCCTCGAGGAGCGCCTCCGGCAGGTGGCTTCGGCTCGTCCCGCCGGCGGCCGCGTGCGCGTGGTCGCGGGCGCGAGCCGGCACCTCGACGCGGAACGGCAGGCGGGCGCGTTCTGCACGCCGCTGTTCTATCGCCTCAACGTGATTCACATCGATTTCATCGCTCACGCCGCCGCTCGCGATGCGCGGGTGAGCTGTGCCTAGAACTCGAGGTGCGTCTGCAGGAGCAGGCGCCGCTCGAGCAGTTGCGCGTTGGCCGCTCGAACCACCTGCTCGAGCGTGAGCACGATACCGAGTTTCCCGCGTCCCACCGGGCTCCAGTGCGCGCCGCCGAAGCTGTAGCGTTTCCTCGAGTCGCTGTCGTCGGACCGGTCCGGGTCGAAGAGGTCCAGGCTGCCCACCGCGGCCCATCCCGTCGCACCCTGGCGGCCCTCGCCGAAGAACGACAGGCCGCGGCGCTGGACGTCCCGCGCGATGAACGGGTTGTCGGTGGCCGTCAGGTATTGCGCCGTGGCGACGACATGCGGCTGCTCGTAGCTGCCCATCACGATGGCCACGTTGCGCGGGCGGTCCCGCGCGTACCAGCCGTACGAGTAAAAGCCCGAGATGCTCACCTTGCCGGCCGCGCCGGCGTCGTTGAACGGACGGACGGTGGCGCGCCCCTGCACGCTCTTGTATTTGTCCGCTTCGGCGCGTCCATACCCCTCGCCGTTGTACACGCCGACGTGAAACTCCGCGCGCTCACTTCTCGCCCAGACGCTGGCGCCCACGTCGCTCGGCCCCGGGATCAGCCCCTGGCGTTCGGCGAACATCGGCCCCTGCACGCGGTAGCGGTTGATGGATTCCTCGAACGTGAGCCAGGGCGTCTCGTGCATGCCGAAGACGACCGAGGCCCGGTCGCTCAGGTTGGCTTCCAGGTACGCGTATTCCAGGCGCAGCGCCATGTTCGTCGCCAGGCTCGCGTCGGTCGTTGGCCGCACGTCGGGCGTGAACCGGGCGCGCACGCGGTTCGACAGCCGCGCGTGCACGTCGAAGTAGCCGCGGGTGACGTCGAACGCGTTGTAGCCGTCGGACTCGTGCAGTTCGGCGGCGTACTGGAGGAACGAGACGACGCCGAACGTCACGACAGGCGACGCGCCGGCTGCCGGCGCGGCCGCGGTGTCCGCCGGTTCCTGGGCCAGCACCGGGCAGGCCAGGCACAGCCACACGATTGACGTCACGCCGAGTCGATTCACGCGATTCTTCGGATGCATGGCAGGACCTAGAAAATGGCCGGCGCGCCGGCCCGAAAATCGCCGTTGAGGATGGGGACCGAGTTCACGCCGAGCCACTGGTCGAGCACTCGCGCGTACACGGATCGGAAGTCCGTCTCGTAACGAACGTCACCGGAGCTGTTCTCGAGCGTGGGACTGCCTGGCGCCAGCACCGGCGCCGTCCCGTGGAGTCCGCCTCGCACCATGCCGCCGATCGCCATCATCACGCCGGCGGCGCCGTGGTCGGTGCCGCCGCTGCCGTTCTCGGAGATGCGGCGGCCGAACTCCGAGAAGACGATGATCGTCGTGTCGTTGATGAGTCCCTGGTTGCGGACGTCGCTGTAGAACGCCCAGAGGCCGTCGCCGAGCGTCCCCATCAGGTTGCCGTACCCCGCGCCGCCGCCCGTGCCCTGCTGGGCGTGCGTGTCGAAGCCGCCGGTCTGGACCCAGTAGACGCGCGAGCCGACGCCGCGGACGATGGCGCCCGCCACGGTCCGCAGCGCGAGGCCGAAGCCGGTGTTCGGATAGGCGATCGTCGGCGTGTACGACGTCGCCTGGGCGACGCGGTCGAGCGTCTCGAGCGCCGCGCGGCTCGTACTGTTCACGAATGCCAGGTGCGGACGGCCCGATGCCGGGTTGGCCGCCATGATCTGCGCCGCCGACCGCTCTTCCACCGCGGCCGAACCGCGGTTCGGGCTCGCGTACGTGTAGGTGGATCCGTTTGGAATCGCCGGCACGCCGGTTTGACCGGACAGCAGCGCGCGCGGCGTCTCTCCGAAGGTGTTCCACGCCGCCAGCGCATCAGCGGGTCGAGGCAGCGTGTCGAGATAGCGACCGAGCCAGCCGGAGCCGGTAGACGACTGCGGGTTCGCGGTGCCCCAGATGTCGGTGGCCTCGAAGTGCGAGCGGCTCGAATTTGCATAGCCGGTCCGCTGCACGAGAGCCAGCCGCCCCTCGTTGAAGATGTTCCAGAGGCCGCCCAGCCGCGGATGCAGCCCGAGCGCCCGTCCGCTGGCGTCGGCTCCCACCTGCAGCACTTGCCCCGCGGGAACCGCGATCGTGGGACGGCGGCTGTAATAGTTCGCGTCCTGATACGAGATCAGCGTGTTGAGCGCGTCGTTGCCGCCGCCAAGGTAGACGACGACGAGGCGGCGCGACGGGAGGCCCTGCGCCTGCGCGATCGCGCTGAGGAACGCGGGCGCCGCGAGCCCGAGCGTGACGGTGGCGACGCCGTCACGAATGAAGAGCCGTCGAGAGATGCGCACGTCGCTGCCTCCTACACGAGTTGGTATTCGGAGGAGCCGACGAGGAGTCTCGCGAGTCCCGCGGCCCTGGTGTTGAGTTGCGCGTCGCTGCCGGTCCAGGTCCCGCCGGCGACCAGGTACGACATCAGCGCCTGTTGTGGCATCGCGTCGAACGGCGCCGGCGTCACCCGGTCGAGCATCGCCGCGAGCAGCGCCTGCGGCGTGCGTCCGTCGGCCTCCAGCGCGACCGCGAGCGTCTCCTTCTGGCTCGCCGCGAGCGTGGCGGCGAAGTTCGTGCGCGCCAGCATCGTCCCCGTCGAGAACCAGCCGGCGCCGACCGGCCATCCGCCCACGTTTGGCGGCTCGAAGAGCAGCTGGCCCATGTTGGCCAGCGGCGAGCGGACCCTGTCGAGCGAGAGTCCCTGCCAACCCACTTCCTTGATCGCACGCGCGACGTATTCCGTGGGCCACGCGTAGCGCGCGTATTTCATCGGCGGCTGGGTGAACCACGGCGAGGTCAGCACGTACCGGACGACGGGCCTGATCTCGGTGCGGGTCTGGAGGTAGATGGCGGCGGCGCTGTCGAGGAAGGCGGGATCCGGCAGGTGAATGTCGCTGATGAAGAAGTTCCAGAACTTGCGGGCGAGCCGGCGCGCGGTTTCCGGATGCACCGCCAGCGCGGTGATCAGGTCCATGCCGTCCTGAATACCAGCAGACTCGCTGCGCGCCGGGATGGTGTGGTTGCCGCCGCCGTAGATCGGAAACGAGAATGTCTTGGCGCTGGTTTCGTGTTCGTCCGCGTTGTAGACGAACTCCTGGTACGAGTTCATGTCGTTGCGGCTGTAGGCGACCGACTCGCGCAGGTTCCAGCCCGTGAACACCCGCGCGGCCGCGTAGACGTCGGACTCGGTGTAGTTGCCGACGCCGACGGTGAACAGCTCCATCACCTCGCGGCCGAAGTTCTCCTGCGGCTTCGACTTGGTGTTGAACTGCCCGTCGAGCCACACGACCATCGCGGGGTCCTGGGCGACCTCGAACAGGAGATCACGGAAGTTGCCGAGCGCGTACTGGCGGAAGAGCTCGATCTGACCCTTCGGCCCCCGCAGCGCGCCGGGCTTGCACGCGAGCATCTTCGCCGCCTGCAGGTTGCCCGAGTCCGCGGCCAGCTTGCTGTACGCGGTGGCGAAGTGGTTGTGCCAGAAGAGCGCCATCTTCTCCTGCAGCGGGCGCCGCGTGTGGATCATGCGGAACATCCAGCGCTGCCGCGCGTCGTCGATGTCGATGTCGGGCGCGAAGAGATCCTTCGAAGTGACCCTGGCGTGATCGGGCCGTCCGATGCGCGCGTCGACATCGTCCGGCCGCCCCTCGTAGTCGACGAGGTGCGCGATCGCCGCGGCCGTCGACATGTCGCGGAACGTCTCGGCGTCCGCAGCGCTCGCACCGAAGCCGGCGCGGCGGAGCAAGTGATCGATTTCCGGATTCAGCTGGGCCATCGCCTCACCCGCGCATCAGAGCCCGATCGTGACGACGCCGTCCGTGAAGCTGGTGGCGAACTGGCGCAGTGACGCCCGCGCCGGGCCGGCCAGTACCTGGCCGCTGCGGCTGTAGCGCGACCCGTGGCAGGGACAGACGTACTCGCTGCCGTCCGCGCCGCTGACGGTGCACGACTCGTGGCTGCAGATGGCGTCGATCGCCAGGAACGCGCTCGCGTTCGTCCGCGAGAGCAGAAAAAGACCCGCCGTGGACTCGACGAGCGCGGCGCCGCCCACGTCGGCCAACGGGGATCCGGCGACCGTGACCTGCACCACGGATCCCGTGAAGCGGCCGGAGAGGACGCCGAGCATCGAGGCCGTTCCGCTCGGCGACGTCGGTGACGACCCGCCGCAGGCGGAGAACAGCGTCGCGAGCGTGGCGCCGGAGGCGGCCTGGCAGGCGCCGGCGCAGAACCGTCGACGTGAAACGTGCGCGTTCGTGTGTGACATCGCCTTGATCCTCGTGAGTGCGTGCCGGGGGTCGGCGAGGACTAACTCGGCAATATCGAGGCCACTCGCAAACGCGCCTGTTTTTCGCGAATCAGCCGCCGGCGGCGGGCGCGGGCGGATCACAGACTGGGGGCGGGGACGGGTGATTTCGTAAGAGTCGCGGGTGGCTCGCGACTCGCCCGGCTAAGGCGTCCGCGGTGCGCGGCCGGCGCCACGACGATGCGGAGCGCCTGGCCGATCACGCGGACCGATCCGTCAGAGATGCAGGAGCCTCCTGGCGTTTCCTCTCAAGATGCGATCGAGGTCGCCCGCCGGCAGCTTCAACTGTTCGACGAACGAGTTGGGGTACTCGATGTCCTTCGCGGCGAAGAGATCCGTACCGATCACGACACGGTCCGCGCCGACCTCGCCGATCAGGAACCGCAACGCTTCGGGATAGTAATTGAGGTAGTCGTAGTGGAAGCGCCGGAGGTATTCCCTGAATGGACGCTCCGTCTTCAACTGCGTGGATCCCATGTGAAAGAAGCCGTGCTCGACACGCGCGAAGATGAACGGAAACGCGCCTCCGCCATGGGGCAGCACGATCTCGAGCCGCGGGAACTTATCGAGTGTCCCGGTGGTGATGAACTTGAGCGCCGTGGTGGCGTGCTCGAACGTGAACCCGAGCCAGTTGGTGACGCTGGGTGGGCCGACCAGGCGCGTGCTGTAGAAGTTCGCTTCGCCATCGAGCGGATGGAACAGCAGCGGATACCCCAGTTCCTGGCATCGCGCGAGGATCGGCTCGAAGGCCGGCTCGAACAGGTAATCGCGCTGCTCGATTGAATTCGGCAGGTGGACGGCGCGCATACCGGGCTTGCCCGCGACGCGATTCAATTCCTTCAGCGCCATCTGCGGGTCGCGGATGGGCATGGCGATGCCGGCGACGAAGCGGTCCGGGTGCGCCGTGTGCGCTTCGACGGCGGCGTCATTGATGATTTGCGCGAGGCGGACGCCCTGCTCCGGGGTGGCCCACTGCCACGGCATCCCGCCGGACAGCGTCAGGACGTGCATCTGCACGCCGTGCTCGTTCATCCAGGTGATGCGTTTGTCGAGGTCGAAATCCAGCGGAAAGGGATTGGCCGGCGCCGGCCGTCCCATTTCGACCTGGGCTCTCGTGTAACGCTCGGGAGCCCAGTGCGTGTGCATGTCGATCGACACGGGCCGAACGGACGCAGGGTTCGCCGGACGCGCGTCCCAGGCGGGGCGCTCCTGGGCGAACGCCGTGCGAACGCCCATGCCGAGCGCCGCGCCTGCTCCGACGCCCAGCTTCAGGAACCCGCGACGGTCCAGCGTCTGTGCCTGTCTGTTGTGCATACGGTCCTCCGCGCGTCGCCATTCTAGGCGTGTTTCGCCGGCGCGGCGTAGGCGAGTTGAATGGCGATCGATTCAGCGGTAGGTGTGATGGATCCCCCCGCTCCGCCCTGCTCCGACCATGATGCGACGCCTGCGTACCGATGTCGCATCGCTGCCTTCCTGCACGAAATGCACGGGCGCGATAATCGCGATTCGCGGCCGGACATGGAACTCGACGAGGGCACCAGCCGACCAGCCCACCGAGATGGCCTGGTCGCATGGAACTCGGCGGAGATCCGGCGCGTGAAAGGGCTTGTGCATGTCGAACCTCCTGTCGCAGCTCACCAGGAGCGAGCGAACACGGCTCCTTGCAGAACTGAACTATATGAACCTCGAGGAGATTCGCGGCTTCTGCGCGGAGCGCGCGATCCCGTACAGGATCGTCGCCGAGTACCCGCACGGGAAGGTGAAGATCACGAAGGACACCGATCGCAAGCCGATCGTCCTGGCCCGTGTCCGCCGCTACCTCACCACAGGCCAGGTCGGTCAGCCGACCCGCATCTCCGCGGCGATCGTCCGCGAGGAGAATCCACCCGCGCGGCCCGGGCCACGCGACCGCCTCTACTATCGTTGGTACGCGAAGGAGTTCGACGGCGTGATGCGATTGCTTCGCGACCTGACTGCCGGCCGGTTCCGGGACGGCGCCGTCGCGCGCGTGCTGGCGATGGAGTTCTGGACGCGCGGAGAAGCGCCCACGTTCGAGGAGTTCGCCCGAGCGTGGACGAAAGCCAAGGCCGAGGAGCACCGGCTGCTCACGCCGGAGTACGCCTACCTGACCGATCTCCAGCACCAGCGCGCCGGCGGCGACTGGAAGGCCGTGCGCAAGGCGAAGGCGACGTCCGCGCTGAAGACGCTTGCGAGGATCGCTCCCGCTTGCCACGGCGGGCGGTCGGTTGTTCCGGTGAAGGCGCGCGACTCGTACGACGACAGGAAGTGACCGTGCCTAGGATGCGTCGTCATAAATCGAGGGACGGCGCGTGTTCGCCTCGTCGCCAACGACGACGCCAATGCCATCGTCATCGTCGATTTTCAACGGCTACCTGGCGTCGGCCCTGCTAGCGATTGGACCTGTGGATTCGGGCTGATCGCACGTCGATGGAGACTTGGAGTTGGTGGACTAGACCGGCGCCCGAATCGCCGAATGGTTGAGGCACGTCGAAACGCTCGAGAAGTCGCTAGAACGTACGGCGGCTGTCACTTGACGGGGACCAACACTGCTCGTGCCACATCCCCGGAATACCGTCCAGCGCGTAGAGCACGTCTCCGCCATGGTAAAACGCGACCTGTTTGACTGTCCCTTGCCTTTGAGCGAAGGCGAGTGTTCGGACGACAAGGGTGATGAAAACGCCACGTCTGCTTGACCTGTTCAAGCTGTGATGCGATTCGCACCAGTGCGCCGACAGGGAACAGCTCTTCGTATGGCGGCATCGACGAAGAATGCCGGAGTGGCCTCTGGCTGGCAAGTCCCGCCGTCGTCGAAGTTCCGTGGTTGAACGGCTTGGGTCCACAGATTAGGATTGTCGCGTGGGAGCGACCAGACGGCCGAACCTGGAGCAGCTGTACTCGGGACCCCAGGTCCTGGAGGTACCGCTGTATTCAGTATTCGAAGCCTCTCGTTACCTGCAGATTCCCGACAACACCCTGCGTTCGTGGGTTTCGGGACGGTCGTACCCGTTGCGATCGGGCGCAAGTCGTCGATCGGAGGCAGTAATCGAACTCGCGGATCCGACGCACTCTCGGCTGTCCTTCATCAACCTCACCGAAGCGCATGTCTTGGATGCGCTGCGACGTCAATATCAAGTCGAGTTGTCGCAGATTCGTCGAGCCGTCAGCTATCTTCGCGAACACTTCCGCAGCCCTCATCCTCTGATCCATCACGAAATGCTTACGGACGGCAAGCACCTGTTCGTTGAAGCAGCGGGTCTCAAGGATGTGATCAATGCGTCCAGGCATGGCCAGATCGCGATGCGCGATCTGATTGGCCTGCACCTCCAGCGCGTGGAGTGGGACAAGGACGGATTCGTGGCGCGGCTCTATCCGTTTACCCGCAGTCGACGGACTTCGTCTGAAGAAGCCTCTCAGCCCCGCGTGGTTACGATGGACCCCCGCGTGGAGTTTGGTCGGCCGATTCTGAAAATGTCCGCAGTGCGGACTGCGGTGATCGCTGACCGGTACAAGGCGGGCGAGTCGATCGCTGATCTCGCCGATGACTATGGCGAGGACCCGCTCAACATCGAAGAAGCGGTCCGCTGCGAGCTCCAGCCGGCGAAAGCCGCCTGAGCCCCTGTATTCTTCATCGATAGATCACTGGGCCGAAAGAAGGTGCCCGAGGCGCTGCGCACCGCGGGTGTCGAGATCCGCGTCCATGACGAGCTCTTTCCTCAAGGGATGGAAGACGTTGTCTGGCTGCGCGAAGCTGGCGTCAACGGCTGGATCGTCATCACCCGCGACGATCGGATCCGGTACAACCAGCTCGAAAAACAAGCCGTCATTGCTGCGAGGCTTCGCTTCTTCAGCATCACATCATCGTCCCTCACTGGTGACGAAGCGGCCGCGTTGATCCTGTCAGCGCTGGAGAGGATGTCCCGCCTGTGCAGGCGTCATTCGAAGCGTGGGTTCATCGCGAAGATCTCACGTGGTCCGGATGTGAAGATCATCGAGTTGGGGAGGAAGTGAGCGGGAGCGGTGAAGGTCTAATGGGATGAAGACCGCTAAGGACAGACGCACACGCCTCGCCTGATCAATTTGTTGAGTTCGTTGATACGGCAACCGAGAGGATCTTGGCGTCAGGCTCGAACTTCGTTGTCCGTCGTGAACCAGCGGAAAAAATCCCGGCCGAGTCCAGTCTGAGCGTGAGATAACTTGGCTGCTTTTCGAATGCGATGTACTCACGCGATTCGATTTCGCTCTTCTCGATTTCTCTGGTTTTCCCGAACACCATTTCGACGTCCGTGACTAGCGAGCCTGGGTGCACACCCTCGACGGTGTGGAAGGCCGGGCTGAACGTCTCAATCGTCTTGATTCTCTTAGACCAATCGATTGGGTCACTAGAATTGTCCTCGTCCGCCGATAGGATCATCGACTCAGCGGGTGAAAGCGTAACCTCGACGAGAGCGGCTCCGTCGCCATCAGAAGTCCGTTCGAACTTCCCAACGGGAAGCGCTCGCCGTGCTTCATCCAATGTCATCTGGAGGCGAACGCTGCCCATTCCGGATGTCGAGACAACGTGCATATCCGGCTGGGTGGGCGCCGTCGATTTGGTTACCGGTCGGTGGTCAGGAGGTTCATTTGCTGCACCCTCTGGAGACGTCTGATTCGGGCGCTGCCCACAGGCGAGGACGGCGAAAGCGACGAGTAAAAGGACACGAGAGGGAATCATAGGCTGTCGCCCGAACGCATCTGCCGCTCATCCTTCGCTTGAACGGAGCAGGCTCGCCGGGCTTGCCATCCGTAGCTTCGCCCGGAGGGCGAGCGAAGGATGGTGGACCTGACCGGGATCGAACCGGTGACCTCCTGAATGCCATTCAGGCGCGCTCCCAACTGCGCTACAGGCCCACTCGGAGGGGACCTTTGATGGTAGCGCAGGCACTCCCGTGAAGGAAGATCTGCGCTGGCCGTGTTCGACACTCGCCAGCCGCACGTCGTGGAGCTCCGATGCTACGGCGGTTTCTCCGAGAGGTCGTGGCGGACGTACGGCCCTGACGACAGGGCGGACGTGACCGTCGAGGTCGCGACCCGCCGTCAATCGTCCTGTCGCTAGACCGTGGGCCGGGCCGCCGCGTTCGTGTCCGCGAAGCGTTGATGCGTCAGCACCAGCCACTGCGACAACTGCCGAGCTGCCTCGACAGGCGTCTGGCCGTAGAACGGCATCATCGCGGCGGGCACCCCCGGTCCCCGGCGCAACTGGGCCCGCCACCGATTGCTGACGGCCGTAACTTCGATCTGATACGCACGGCCGCCGATGGTCTCTTCGAAGTGATGAACGATCACGTCTTGGCGTCCCCGGTGGGGTCAGGAGCGCGGACGATCTTATTCGGCGGCGCCTCGCAATCAAGCGAAGGGAGACGCGAAGCGCCCATGCACAGCCACCGCCGCGGGCGGATCGCCAGCATCGCGCGCGGAAAAATATTTCGCGGTCGCGGTTGTCCACAGGATTTGCACGTCTCATGCACAGGATTTCCACATCGAGCCGCCCGGCGGCGCCGTTGCGGCAGACGCTACAATAGGAATTCACCCTGCATGACGCGGCGCATTGCCCCTCTCGTCGTACTCGTGTGGCTCGCAGCCGTGCCGCTGGCGCGCGCGGCCGCCGACGCGACGCTGTTCCGCCTATTCTTCCGCGACGGCGCCAGCGTCGTCAGCTACGGCGAGTTCGCGCGGCTCGACGACCAGGTGGTGTTCTCGATGCCCGTCGGCGGACCCGCCGATCAGCCGCGCCTGCACGTCGTGACGCTCCCCTCGTCGCAGATCGACTGGGCGCGAACGGAGCGGTATGCCGCCTCCGCGCGCCACGAACACTACGCGGAAACACGCGGCGAGGAAGACTTTCAGCGGCTGAGCAGTGACGTGGCCCGCGTGCTCAACGAGGTGGCGCTCTCGGCCGACAAGAACGCCGCGCTCGATCAGGCGGAGCAGGCGCGCAAGACGCTCGCGGACTGGCCGGCGAACCACTATGGCTACCGCCAGCGCGATGTGCGCGAGGTCGTGGCGCTGCTCGACGAAGCCATCTCGGATCTCCGCGCGGCAGCGGGGCGCAGCGACTTCAACCTCGCGCTGGTCGCGACGCCGGAAGAAACGGGATTCGAGCCGCTGCTGGCCGCGCCGGGTCTCTCGGAGCAGATCAAGGCGACGTTCCGCGTCGCGCAGCTTGCACCGCGCGTGGCCGACCGCATCTCCCTCCTGCAGGAGGCACTCGCGCTCGTCGTGGAAGGCGGCGCATCGTTGTCCCCGGACGAGGCGTCGCGGTTCCGCCGCATGGCCGAGGAGCAAATCCACGAGGAGATCGCCGTCGACGAGCGGTATGCGGACATGTCCCACCGTCTCCTCGTGTCGGCGGCGAACGCGGCCGGGAAGGCGCGGATCTCGGACGTCGAGCGCGCCCTCCATCAGGTGTCGAAGGAAGACGAGCGTCTCGGCGGACGCCGGCCCGAAGTGGTGCAGTCGCTCAACACCGCGCTGCAGCTGTGGCTGGAGAACGCACGCCGCCTCCGCCTGCTGCGGGACCAGTGGCAGCTGCACCGCGCGAGCTATCGCGAGTACCAGCGCACCGTCGGCTCGCAGCTGATGCAGCTGATCAAGATTCAGCCATCGCTCGACGCCATCCGCCGCCTTGCCGGTCCTTCCCCGACGACGCTGGTCACGCTGCGGGGCCGGCTTGCGGGCGGCGCCGATCGGCTGCAGCGGATGACCGTCCCCGACGACCTGCGCGACACGCACCAGCTCCTGGTCAGCGCATGGCGATTCGCCGCGACCGCGGTGGACATCCGCTACAGCGCGGTGTCGTCGGGCGATGTCGGCATCGCCTGGCAGGCGTCCTCGTCTGCCGCGGGCGCCATCCTGATGGTGGCGCGCGTGCAGCACGATCTCCGGGCGCTACTCGAACCTCCTCGTCTCCAGTGATCACACCCCGCACGACCCGACTCGTGCGGGCGGCGGATCTGCGAACGTTCCGAAGCGCGCTCGCGGCGCTCGCCACCGGCGGCTCGCCGCTCGACGCGCGCGATCGGCTCCTCGTCTGTCCCACCCGCGCCGCCGCGCACCATCTGCTTCGCTCGATCGAGGACCGCATGCCCGCCGGCAGCACCCTCGTGCTTCCGGATTTCGTGACGCGCGCGGAACTGCACGAGCGGTTGTTCGAGCGGATTTCCGCCTTCGACGAGCTGGCGCGTGGTCAAGGGACGTCCGCCAGCGGCGCGCCCTACACGACCGAGGAGCGGGAGGCGCTGCTGGCCGTCGCGTGCCGCGCCGCGATCGATGCCGGCGCCGAGCCGCCGTTTCGCGTTCGTCCCGGCCTGATTGGCGCGATGCTCGAATTCTTCGATGCGCTCGGGCGCCACCAGAAATCCGTGGACGACTTCGAGCGGCTGACCATCGGAAGGCTCGATAGCGGGCAGGACGCCGACCGCGGCGCCGAGCGGCTGGTTCGGCAGACGCGCTTCTTCGCCGCGGCGTTCCGCGAGTTCACACGGCTGTGCGCCGCATCCGGCGGCGTCGACGAGCACGCGATGCGCGACCGGCTGCTCGCCACCGCGGCCGCGCACCCCTGGCGGCACGTGATCGTGGCCGTGCGCGATCGGGCGGGCGACCGCTACGGCCTCTTTCCGGTCGACTGGGATCTGCTCGCCCGCATCCCCGGTCTCGAGGGCCTCGATGTCGTCGTCACCGACACGATGCTCGCGGGGTCGTTTCACGAGCGCATCCATGAATGGCTGCCCGGCATCGAGGAGACGCGCTTCGAGGCAGCGGGCAGCGGGCAGCAGGCAGCAGGCAGCACCGAGAAGGAATTTTCGGCCCGCGCAATTGCTGCCAGCTGCCAGCTGCCAGCTGCCAGCTTCGGCGTCGCCCGCGACCGCGAAGACGAGGTCACATCGTTTGCCCGCCAGGTACGCGCCAACGCGTGCGGGCCCGAGCCGCCGCCCCTCGATCGCATCGCCATCGTCGTGCGCCAGCGGCTGCCGTACGTCTACCTTGCGCAGGAGGTGTTCCGGTCGCAGGGCATCCCGTGCCAGATGTTCGACGCGCTGCCGCTTGCCGCGGAGCCGTATGCCGCGGCCGTCGACCTGGTGTTCTCCTTCGTCAGCGCCAACTTCGCGCGCGTCCCGGCCGTCGCGCTGCTGCGCTCGCCGCACCTGCGGTTTCCGGGTGCGGACGGCGAGGCGGTTCGCGCCGGAGAAATCGCCGCGCTCGATCGGGCGTTGAGCGAGGCCGGCTACCTTGGGGGTCTCGACTCGCTCGATCGGCTCGTCGAGACATGGCGTGCCGGGTCGCGCGTCTCGAAAGCGGCCGTGGCCGGCGCAGCGGTTCTGCAGGCGGTTGCCAGGGAGCTGATGGCGCTTCGCTGCGACGCAACGATTGCCGCGCACCTCGATTGCCTGCTGACGTTCCTGGCCGCGCACGAGAACGTGCCTGGGTCGCCGGACCAGTCGGCGGAGGTGGAAGCGCTTCACGCGCGACAGCGGCGGGCGCGCGGCGCCGTCCTCGGCGTGCTGCGGTCGCTGCGTGACGCCTGCGCGCGCTTCGATTCGAGAACCGTGCCGTTCGACGAGGTCGCGGCAATGGTGCGCCGCGGCATCGACATGCACACGTTCGCGTCGCGCCGCGGCGAGTCCGGCGTGCACCTGGTCGATGCCGAGAGCGCGCCGTTCGGCGAGTTCGACCACGTGCAGCTCGCGGGCCTCGTTGACGGCGAGTGGCCCGACCGGCCGCGGCGCAACATCTTCTATTCGCCGGCCATCATGCGCGACCTTGGCTGGCCCGCCGACGCCGACCGGGTCGAGGCGGAACGCGCGGCCTTCGCCGATCTGCTGCGCCTGCCCGCGAAGACGCTCGGGATCTCGACCTTCTCGCTCGAGCACGATTCGCTCGTGTCGCCGTCGATGCTCCTCGACGAGATCGAACGGGCGGGGGCTCGTTCCAAGATCGTCACCTGCACCGGCGATGACGGCATGGTGCTTTCCGAGACCGCGCGGGCCTGGGCGGAGCGGCGCGCCGCACGGCCCGCGGATTCAGTCGTCGGCGGCCAGACCGCCCCGCACGTGGCCGGGGCGTACGCCGTCAGCGCGCTGGAACGCTACCAGGACTGTCCGTTCAAGTTCTTCGCCGCCGACGTGCTCGAGCTCGAGGAGCTGCCCGAAGACGAAGCGGCGCTGTCGCCGCGCGCCCGCGGCAGGTTCATCCACGAAGTCTTTCAACGCTTTTTCGAGGCGTGGGACCGCCGGCGCGAGGGACAGATCGCGCCGGAGACCCTCGATGCGGCGCGCACGGTGTTCGAGGAGGTCGCGGCGCCACTACTCGCGCACCTTCCGGAGGCGGACGCCGCGCTCGAGCGGACACGGCTCTTCGGTTCGGCCATTTCCGTTGGCATCGTCGACGTCGTGCTCGGCCTCGAGGCCACGCGCCCCGTCGACGTCGTCGAGCGGTGGCTCGAGTACCGGCTCGACGGCGAGTTCACGCTCGGCGCGGCAGGCGGCCGCGCGGTGTCGCTGCGCGGCGTCGCCGATCGCATCGACCTGCTGGCGGGGAACCGGCTGCGCGTGATCGACTACAAGTCCGGCGCGGTGTACCAACCACGGCGCGCGCTGCAGGTGCCTATCTACGCGCTATGTGCCCAGGAACGGCTCCTCGACCAGCGCGGAGGCACGTGGCAGGTGGACGAGGCGGCATACGTTGCGTTCACCGGCAAGCGGTCGCTCGTGCCGATCGTCAGGGCGGGGCGGGACGACCAGGACTCCGTGCTCGCCGACGCGCGCGGACGGCTGCTCGACCTCGTCTCCGCGATCGAGCGCGGCGAGTTTCCGCCGCGCCCCTACGAGCCGCGCATCTGCTCGTACTGCGCGTACCCGTCGGTCTGCAGGAAGGACTACGTCGGTGACGAGTAGTCCGCGGCTGCCGTTCGACGTGGACGAGGCGATCGACAAGGACCAGGAGGCGCGCGCTCGTGCCGTCGATCCGCGCCACAACGTCGCGCTCGAGGCGTCCGCCGGCACGGGGAAGACGCGCGTCCTGGTCGATCGTTACGTCAACCTGCTGCGTGCGGGCGTGGACCCGTCGAACATCCTCGCCATGACGTTCACGCGCAAGGCGGCAGCGGAGATGCGCGAGCGGATCATCGCGACGCTTCGCGCCGCGGCGGCGCGGGGCGACCTCCCGGCCGCGCGGTGGCGCGAGCTGCGCGACCGGATCGACGACATCGCCATCAGCACCATCGACGCGTTCTGTCTCTCGCTGCTGCGTGAGTTTCCGCTCGAGGCCGACCTCGACCCGGGCTTCGACATCGCGGACGAAACCGAGGTGCCGCGCCTGGTGGACGAATCGCTCGACCGCGCGCTGCGCACCTGCCGGGGCCTCGCGCGCGAAGACGAGAACATCGCGCTGGTGTTCGCGCAGCTCGGCGATCGGCGCGCGCGCCGCGGCCTGGCGGCGCTGCTGAACCGCAGGCTCGTCGCGCCCCTCGTGCTGCAGCGTTACCTCGACACCGGCGCGCGCGACCTCGACGTCAGCGTGGCCACGCGCCGCGCGGTCACCCGCCTGCTCGACGTCTTCACGTCGATGCCCGGCGGCGTGTCGCGCTTTCTCGCGTCCGGCCCGCCGGAAGCCGTCTTCGTGCTGCTTGCCAGGGAACTGCACCGGCTCGAGCACAGCGTGGAGACGAACGCGGCGCTGGAGCCCGCCGCCGTCCAGGCGGCCTACGCCCACGCCCGCGACTACTTCCTGACGCAGGAAGGCGACCCGCGCAAGCAGCTCCAGTTCAAGAAGACGCAGTTTGCGACGGAGTCTGCGTGGGCCACGCACCGCGACCTCCTCGTCGGTTACGCGGCGGCGGTGAAGGAGGCGAGCGACCGTTACAAGCGGGACCTGAACGTCCTCGTCTCGCGTGGCATCCTGCGGATGTACCGCGTCGCCGAGACCGAGTACCGCCGCACGCTCGATGCCCACGCGGTGCTCGACTTCGCGGATCTGCTGCTGCGGACCCTCCAGCTGCTGCGCCAGATGGAAGAGTTCGCGCAGAGCCGCTATCGCCTCGAGTCGCGCTACCACCACGTGCTCGTCGACGAGTTCCAGGACACGAGCCGCGCGCAGTGGGAGCTCGTCTCGCTGCTCGTGCAGTCGTGGGGCGAGGGCGCCGGCCTGGCATCCAGCGGACCGCTCGCTCCCTCCGTCTTCATCGTCGGCGACCGCAAGCAGTCGATCTACGGATTCCGCGACGCCGACGTGTCCATCCTCGACGATGCGCGGCGCTACATCGAAGCGCTTCGTCCGGGCGGCGACGCGCGGCGGTCGATCTCGCGGAGCTTCAGGTCGGTTCCCGCGCTACTCGCGTTCGTCAACGACGTGTCGCGCGACATGCCGAAGGCCGGCGCACGCCGCGACGCGTTTCGCTACGGCGAGGACGATTGCTTTCCGGTCGACGGCGAGGGCAGCCCCGCGGATCACCCGCTCGGGCTCGTCACCGCCGACACACCCGACGCGTGCGCCGAAACGGCCGCGGCCGAGATCGCGCGCCTGCTCGCGGAGGGCGCGATCGTGCGCGACAAGATCACCGGCGTCCGCCGGCCGGTGACGGCCGCCGACATCGCGATCCTGTTCCGCACGCGCGATTCGCACCGCGAGTTCGAGGCCGCGCTCGAGCGCCGGGGCATCGGCGCCTACGTCTACAAGGGGCTCGGCTTTTTCGACGCCGACGAGATCAAGGACGTCCTCGCGCTGCTGTGGTACCTCGCAGACCCGCTGTCGGACCTGCGAACCGCGGCGCTGCTGCGATCGCGGTTCTTCCGGCTGTCGGACGAGGCCATCCGCCGGCTGGCGCCGAACCTCGCGGCCGCGCTCCGTGACCCGATCGCGCCGGCGATCGATCTCGATGCGCCCGACGCGTCAACGCTCGCGCACGCGCGCGAGGTCTCGGCCAGGTGGCGCGCGCTCGTCGATCGGCTGCCGCCGGCGGAGCTCCTCGATCTCGTGCTCGCCGAGTCGGCCTACTTCGTCGAGATGCGCGGCCCCCGCTTTCCGCAGGCGCGCGAGAACCTGAAGAAGATCCGCGCGCTCATCCGCCGCATCCAGAACCGCGGCTACGCGACGCTCGGGCGCATTGCCGCGCACCTCGACCGCCTCGCCGTCGGCGACGAATCGAACGCGGTGATCGACGCGCTCGACGCCGTGAACCTGATGACCGTCCACGCGTCGAAGGGGCTCGAGTTCCCCGTCGTCTTTCTCGTCAACCTCGCCCGAGGCACCGGCAACTTCCGCGATCCGATTCGCGTCGTTGCCGCCGCGGGCGGCGAGGATGTCTCGGTCGCGGTCGGCGATTTCCGGTCCGACGCCGACGAAGACGGTGCCGCGAAGGAGAAGGAGGAGACCAAGCGGCTCCTCTACGTCGCGCTGACGCGCGCGCGCGATCGGCTGTACCTCGGCAGCGTGCTGAAGGAAGGACGGCTGCAGCCCGGACGCGGCAGCCTGGCGGAGGTCCTGCCGCCGACGCTGGTCGACGCCTTCGCCGGCGTGAACGGCGATGCGTGGCGTGCTTCGTCGGGCGCCGTTCATCGCTTCCGTCGTTGCGAGCCCGCCAGCCTCGAACGAGCGAACGTCGAACCGGCGAACCTCGAACCAACGGATCCCGGATCCCCCTCGGCCCCGCTCGGGGCAAGCCGGATCCCGGATCCCGGCCTCGATCCCCTCATCGACTCCTCACCGCCGCGCACGTCGATCGCCACGCTCATCGAACGCGCGCGTGGTGAAGCCACGCCGCGCACCGCGCCGCGTTCCAATCGCCTCGCCGGCACGCTCGTCCACCGCCTGCTGCAACGAGTCGGCTTCAGCGCCCTTCCCATCGACGCCGTTCGCGCGCTCGCATTGCGGCGCGTGCGCGCCGACGAAATCGACGATCCCGGGGGCCTCGAGGCGCTGCTCGACGCCGCGGCCGCGTCGTACGCGGCGATCTGCGCCAGCGAGGAAGTGCGGGAGCTCTATTCGGCGGGCCGGCGGCTGCACGAAGTGCCGTTCACGACGACCGTCGAGGGGCGGGTCGTGCGTGGAACCGTAGATTGCCTCGTCGAGACCGCGCCCGGCAGGTTGACGCTGCTCGAATTCAAGACCGGGCGCGAACGTCCCGAGCACCGGGCGCAGGTCGATCTCTATCTGCAGGCCATGCGGCAGGCGTTTCCCGGGGCCTCGATCGACGCCCGGATGATCCGGGCGTTTGATGATTTCACGGAGATTTAGTGGGAAAAACCGCGAATTCCAGCTCGACTAGGCCTGAATCGTGCAGTTCTGCGTTGCACCTGCAGATCCCATCTCCTACAATCAGTTTCAGGAGCGTTGTATTTGGCGATTAACGAGGAGACCCGTGTGGTGCTGACGTGTCCGAGCTGCAGGAACGACCAGAACTTCCTGGTCAAGACCCTGCAGATGCACGTGGTCCACATCGACGACGCGCGGGTGGAAGTGTCGGAAGAAGGACGTCCCGCGGTTCTGGAAGTGCTGTGCGATGAGTGCGAGACCGCGCTCAACATCGACGAGATCGACGAAGGCTTGCGTAAAGAGCTGCTGCTGACGCTCGGCGCGCGCTGATCGGCGCCGCCTTCACGTTTTCTCAGCCCGCCTGTTCATCGGCTTCCTCGAAGTAGTCGCATTCAGGACACACCCATTCACGGAACTTCGCGGTCCTGGTCTGTGTCGAGCCTGGCACGCGGTCGGTCACTTCGCGTTCGCGCAGCTTCATCGGCTCGCCGCACATCGGACATTCCTTCGCCGCCATTGACATCTCCCGGGACGGCCCCTATCGTAACAGCAGTTCATGAAGAGGCACGCCTTCGGCGGCTTCGGCGGACAGGCGATTGCGGTACGTGGCGGTGACGAGACGCGCCACGATCGGCGGTGGTTCGCCGATGAGGTCGTGGTGGACTTCCCGTCGGTGGCGCCCGCCGTCGAACGGATGCGCAGCGCGTTCGTCGCCGAGGAGCACGCGAAGACGCTGACGGCCGCGCTCGAGATTTCGACGCGCGAGGCGTTGCACGGCGCCACCGTGCCGCTCGACGTGCCCGTGCGCTGCACGTGCCGCGCCTGCGGCGGCCGCGGCGAAACGTGGGCCCAGCCGTGCGGCTGCTGCACCGGCAGCGGCATCGAGCTGCTCCATCACCAGGTGCGCATCAGCGTGCCCGCGGGCGTCGAGGACGGCGCCTGCTTCCATTTCTCCGTTTCGCCGCGACACGACCTCTCCACGCGCATCGAGCTGCGCGTGCTCGTCAGCCCGCCCGCACGCGGTTAGTGCCGGTGGACCGGCACGTCGGCATCCTCGCCATCCTCTGTACGCTCTGGGGCGCGCTGGCCATGCTCGTCGGCGCCTCGCTGCTGCTGCTGTCGGCGGGCGCGCTCGCGTTCCTCTTCGGCCCCGACGGCTCAGCCGTCGGCTTTGCCGCGGGCGTGACGGCGACCGCCTTCGCGGTGATGGGCGCGGTCGCGCTGGTCTGGGGCGGCGCGCACGTCGGCGCCAGCGTGCTGCTGCGGCGGCGTCAGCCCGCCGGACGCGTGCTCACCCTCGGCCTCGCCGTGGTCAACCTGCTCGTCCTTCCCTTTGGCACCGCGCTCGGCGCGTACGCGCTCTGGATTCTGTTGACCAACGAAGGACGCCGGCTCTTCGAACCGGTTGCCGTCGCGTCGGGCAGCCTCAATTAAGATAAACAGATGGCCGTAGCCCCCGACCGCGACGCCGTGCTCGACGCGCTGCGCGTCGTCAACGATCCCGACCTGCGCCGCGACATCGTCTCGCTCGGCTTCATCAAGGACCTGTCGATCAGGGACGGCCAGGTTTCCTTCGCGATCGAGCTCACGACGCCCGCCTGCCCCGTGAAGGACCAGATGCGCGAGCAGGCGACCGCTGCCGTGCGCGCGTTGCCGGGCGTCACGGCCGTTGACGTTCGCATGACCGCCAATGTCCGCTCGGTCTCCGCGCCGGAGATGGGCCGGCCGCCGCTGCCGGGCGTGAAGAACATCATCGCGGTCGGCGCGGGCAAGGGCGGCGTCGGCAAGACGACGGTCGCCGTGAACCTGGCGCTGGCGCTCGCGCGCTGCGGCGGGCGCGTCGGAATTCTCGACGGCGACATCTATGGTCCGAACGTCCCGATCATGCTCGGGTTGTCGGCCACGCAGCTGACGACCGACGGCAAGCAGATCGTGCCGGCCGAGAAGCACGGGCTGCAGGTCGTCTCGATGGGGTTCCTCACCTCGGACGACGCGCCGGTCATCTGGCGCGGGCCGATGCTGCACGGCGCCATCCAGCAGTTCTTCCGCGACGTCGCGTGGAAGAATCTGGACTACCTGATCGTCGACATGCCGCCGGGCACCGGCGACGTCGCGCTGAGCCTGAGCCAGACGGTTCCCGTCGTCGGATCGATCGTGGTGACGACGCCGCAGAAGGTGTCGCTGGCCGACAGCCTGCGCGCCATCCGCATGTACCAGAAGCTGAACATCGCGCCGATGGGGCTCGTGGAGAACATGAGCTACTATGCGTGCCCGAACTGCCATCACGAGGCGGACATCTTCGGGCACGGCGGCGGCGAAGCGCTCGCCGAGCAGCTGCAGGTGCCGTTCCTCGGCCGCCTGCCGATCTACCAGCCGATTCGCGAAGGCAGCGATACGGGCGTGCCGATCGTGTTGAGCGAGCCCGGGTCGTCCGCGGGCCGCGCGTTCATGCAGGTCGCGGAGCGCGCCGCGGCGCAGGTGTCGATCCTGGCGCACAAGACCGCCGAGGCCAACAAGGGCAAGATTCCGCTGATTCCCGTTCGCTGAACGCCGGTGTCAACCGCCATCGAGCTGCCACACGCCAAGCGCACCCTCGCCAACGGCCTCGACGTCGTCGTCCACGAGGACCGGCGAGTGCCCATCGTCGCCGTCAATCTCTGGTACCACGTCGGCTCGAAGAACGAACGCACGGGCCGCACAGGTTTCGCGCACCTCTTCGAGCACCTGATGTTCGAGGGCTCCGAGCATCACAACGGCAGCTTCTTCAAGCCGCTGCAGCAGGCGGGCGCGCTGCTCAACGGATCGACGAACACCGACCGGACCAACTACTGGGAGGTGGTGCCGACCTCGGCGCTGGAGCTCGCGCTCTGGATGGAATCGGACCGCATGGGCTACCTGCTGCCGGCGCTGACGCGCGAGCGGTTCGAGACGCAGCGCGACGTCGTGCTCAACGAGCGGCGGCAGAACTACGAGAACCGCCCCTACGGCATGGCGTTGATGGCGCTGAGCGAGGCGCTGTTTCCGCCGCACCACCCCTATCACTGGCTGACCATCGGCGCGGTCGACGACCTGCGGGCGATGGAGTTCGAGGACGTGCGCGCGTTCTTCCGCACCTACTATCACCCGGCGAACGCGTCGCTGGCGCTGGCCGGAGACATCGACACCGAAGAGGCGTTCGCGCTCGCGGACAAGTACTTCGGCGACATTCCATCCGGCGACAAGCCGCAACCCGTGGACGCCGACGCCTCGGTGGCGCACGAGGTGCGCATCGTGCTGGAGGACCGAGTCGAGCTGCCGCGCGTCTACATGGCGTGGCATTCGCCGGCGATGTTCGCTGACGGCGACGCGGAAGCCGACCTGTTCGCCGACCTGCTCGCCAACGGGAAGACCTCGCGTCTCTATCGCACGCTCGTCTACGACAAGCGCATTGCGGTGGACGTCTCGGCGTACCAGCATTCGCGTGAACTCAGCAGCTTTTTCCTGCTGGCGGCGACCGCGGCGCCCGGCCAGTCGCTGACCGACATCACCGCGCTCGTCGACGAACGCATCCAGCAGCTGGCGGACGAAGGGCCGGTCGACGAGGAGATGGAGCGCGGGCTGGCGCAGGCCGAGGCCCACTTCATGTACCGGCTGCAGACGGTCGGCGGGTTCGGCGGCAAGTCGGACCAGCTGAACGCCTACAACGTTTTCAGGGGCAATCCGGATTACTTCGCCGGCGATCTCGAACGATATCGCGGCGCCACGCGCGAATCGGTGCGCAACGCCGCGCGGAAATATCTCGCGTTCGACCGGCGCGTCCTGCTCAGCATCGTCCCGCGCGGCCAGGCGGCGCTCGCGCTGCCGGGCTCCGGGCCGGTCACCGTCTCGTGATGGCCGTCGACCGCTCGCGTCCTCCTTCGCCCGGTCCGGATCCGCGGTTTCATTTTCCGAAGATTGCGCGCCACACGCTTCGCAACGGGCTGAAGGTGCGGACGGTCGAGCACCCGGGCGTGCCGGTCGTCACGGCCGCCATGCAGATCGACGGCGGCCTCGGCGCGGATCCGCCCGGCCGCGAGGGGCTGGCGTCAATCGCCGCCGACATGGTGGATGAAGGGACCGGCTCGCTGTCCGCCATCGACGTCTCCGACGCCCTCGCGCGGCTCGGCGCGGAGTACGACGTGGAGGTCGGCGCGGACATCACGATGTTCACGCTGACGACGCTGACGCGGTTCGCGAAGCGCGGTGCGGCGCTGCTGTCGGACATGCTGACCGCGCCGTCGATGCGCGCGTCGGACTTCGAGCGCATCCGGCAGCTGCGCCTCGATCGGCTGCGGCAGCTCAAGGATCTTGCGCCGGCGGTCGCGGAGCGCGCATTTCTCCGCCTGCTCTACGCGTCGCATCCGTACGGGCATCTCGCCATCGGCAGCGATGCGTCGCTGCGGGAGCTCACGCTCGACGAGGTGGTGCGGTTTCACGAGGCGACGTTCGTGCCGCGCCGCGCGACGCTGGTGATGGTGGGCGCGCTGCCGCACGCCGACCTGCTCGCCCTCGCCGGCGACGCCTTCGAACGGTGGAACGGCGAGGACGGCACGCACGACGCGCCAGCGGCGGCCGCCGATGTCGCGCCGTCGGCGGCCGCGGCGGGACGGCTGGCGCTGGTCCCCCGCGAGGGCGCGGCGCAGTCCGAGCTGCGCATCGGCCACCTCTCGGCGCGCCGCGACACGCCCGACTACGCCCCGCTGCTCGTCATGAACGCGATTCTCGGCGGACAGTTCATCAGCCGCATCAACCTGAAGCTGCGCGAAGAGAAGGCGTTCACCTACGGCGTGCGTACGGGGTTCGACTGGCGCCGGGGGCTCGGCCCGTTCTCGGTGCAGACGAGCGTCCACACCGCGGCGACCGCCGAATCGATCGCCGACACGCTGCAGGAGATCGGCGCGCTGCGGGGCGACCGCCCGGCCACGCCGCAGGAGATGTCACTGGCACAGGCGTCGCTGACGCGCGGCTATCCCAGGAACTTCGAGACCACGCAGCAGGTGGCGCGGTCGGTGTCGCAGCTGGCGCTGTTCGACCTGCCGGATTCGTATTTCGAGGAATTCGTCCCGAAGGTGAACGCCGTGACCGCCGCCGAGGTGACGCGCGTCGCGCGCACCTACCTCGATCCCTCCCGCGCCATCGCGCTCGTCGTCGGCGATCGCAAGGCGACCGAGCAGTCGCTCGACGCGCTCGGCCTGGGCGAGTTGCAGGTCCTGCCGCCGGCTGGATAGCGGGTGGTGGGTGGGTGGATGGTTGGTGGTCGGTAGTTGGTAGTAGGGGCGACCTCGGCCCTACCCCCATCCACCATCCACGACCCACCAACCACCATCCGCCGGCGTCACAGGTTCCGCCGCAGGAACTCGATCAGCACGTAGGCGTCCAGATAGCTGAAGGGTGCGACGCCGCTGCTGTAATGGCCGCACGGCAGCACCGCCACCTCGTGCGGCAGCTTTCGCTTCGCGAACTCGTCCACCAGCAGGCGTGAGAGGTCCACCGGAAACGTCAGGTCGTAGCGCGCGTAGACGAGCAGCGTGCGCGTGTCGCGAACGCGATCGAGGTACGACCAGGGATTGATCGGCCGCCACAGCTCGCGCAGCTCGTCGAGCGTAATGTTGCCGTCGAGCGACTCGCGCACGTGACGGGTCGAGAGCCCGCGCCACACCACGTCGGCGAACCACGGCGACACGTGGTTGAGCGCCTGCGCGCGGATACGCGGCTCGTGCGCCGCCGTGAGCAGCGCGAGGCACGAGCCGAGGCTGGTGCCGAGAATGCCGATGCGCTCGTAGCCCTGCAGCGCCAGCCACGCCACCGCGCGGCGCGCGTCCATGACCGCCTGCCGGCAGACCTGCACCGTCCGCGCGATGTTCGCGCTGACGATGTAGTCGGCGCGTGTCAGCTCGGGGGGCATCCGGGCGTCGTGGTAGGGCAGCGACAGCCGCAGCGCGGAGACACCGAACCGCGCGAGCAGGCGCGAGAGCCCGATGTGCCCGTGCGCATCGGAATTCCATTGAGGAAGTACAACGACGGCGGGCCCCCGCTCCGCGGTCTTGCCTCGCCGAAGCGACGCGAGGGGTGGTTCCTGCCGCCGAAGAGTCGCGAGGGCGGGGAACCACCGGGCGAGAACTGTGTTGTTCTCTGGATGCGGCGTCGTCAGCGCGCTCGGAAAACGAAGCTCGCCGCGCTCCGCATCGAAGTCGTAGTCGGTCGTGGGCGGCGTCGCGAAAAACGCGGTCGTGTCGTGCATGACCCCGTCAATCCACCGCGTCAGGGCAGGTCCCTGTGGCCCCGCCTCATCATCCGCGATCCATTCCTCTCCCCATTCGAACGGCCGGACGACGCGATCCTTGGTGGCCGAGGCGAGCCGCTGCTCCCAGCGGTGAAAGAAACGGCTCAGCATGCGGTCGAGATAGCGGCGGCAAGTTGGTTGCAGCAGCGGACCCCATGTTCGAGCACCCGCAGCCTCCCGACTCGACGCCGCGCCGCGAAGGCGTACCTGACCTCATCGACGCGCCGCCGCCGGACATTCCGGTGGTGCCGCCGCCGGACATCCCGCCGGCGGATCTGCCCGACGTTCAGCCTCAACGGGAGCCGCCCGGCCCGAGATAGCCGGCGTGCGCGGCCGCGCGCGCGGCCACGATGGATTCGACCGCCCCGGCGACCCGCAGGAGTCCAGGTGTGTCGCCAGCCGCGCCAACGATCTGCGCGCCGACCGGAAGGCCGTCCGTGGTGCTGCCACACGGAAGTGACAACGCCGGATGGCCTGAGAGGTTGAAGGCCTGCGTACAGCGCAGCATCACGTTGCGGACCGGTTCCTCGACCGCGCCGATCCTGACCGTCGCCGCGCCAATCTTCGGCGCGGGAATCGGGAGCGTCGGAAGCAGCAGGGCGTCCTGGTCTTCGAGCGCGGCATCCACCTCGCGCCGAATCAACTCGCGTCCCCGCATCGCTCTCGCGTAGTCCTCGCCCAAGACATAGCGTCCCATCTCGAGCCGGATGCGAACGTTCGGCGTGTAATCCTCGGGTCGTCGTTCGAGCGTCTTCGCGTGATAGGCGGCCGCCTCCGTCAGCACGATGTGGAGGTAGATGGCGGCGACGTCTCCGACATGCGGAATCGACACCTCCTCCAGCCTGGCGCCGGCCTCGCGCAGCCGTTCGCACGCGGCGTCGAAGGCGGCCGCGACCTGCGGGTCGAGCAGCGCCATGAAGTAGCCGCCAGCGACGCCGAGACGCAGCGCGCGAAGGTCGATCGGCTTGCCGGTGGGACGCACGCCGCCGCCGCGCAACACGTCGTAGAGGATTGCCGCATCTTCGACAGACCGGCAGATCGGCCCGATGTGGTCGAGTGTGCCGCTGAGCGGGACGACGCCTTCCGTCGAGAGCTCGCCGAATGCCGGCTTCAGGCCGACGAGCCCGCAGACCGCCGATGGAATGCGAATCGACCCCCCGGTATCGGTGCCCATCGACGCGAAACACATCCCGTCGGCGACCGACGCCGCGGAGCCGCCCGACGACCCGCCCGGCGATCGGTTCGGGTCGTGCGGATGCCGTGCGGGCCCGAACGCCGAATCCTCGTTGGTGGTGCCGAAGGCGAACTCGTGCAGGTTCGTCTTGCCGATGATGATCGCGCCGGCGTCGCGCAGCGCGGCGACCGACGGCGCGTCGGCGTCGGCCACGTGGTGCTCGCGCACGCGCGAGGCGGCGGTGGTCGCCGTGCCGCGCACGTCGAACAGGTCCTTCAGCGAAATCGGGACGCCGTGCAGCGGACCGCGGCGCCGCCCGGCGGCCATCTCACGGTCGGCCTCGCGCGCCCGCGCGCGAGCCTCATCCCCGAACACGGTGATGAACGCGTTGAGTGCCGCGTTGCGCTCCGCGATGCGCTGGAGGCATCGCTCGACGACTGCTTCGGCTGTCGTCTCGCGTGCCTCGAGCGCGCGCGACAGGCCGGCAATGGTCAGCGGGTCAGCGCCCACGGCCGGGATCCGCCTTGCCGCGAGCGGAGTCGAGGGGGTTCGCGCTTGCCCCGAGCGGAGTCGAAGGGGATCCGGGATCCGGACCGAGCGCCGCGTCGCCGGTGGCGTCGGCGTTCCACTCCGCCGTTCTGAGCGCCGACGTCGCCCTGGCGAGCGCCTCGAGCAGCGGCTTGAGTTCGGGAAGGCCGCGCCGCTCCGCGTCGTGCATTGCCATTTCGAGCCACGCTTTCACCGTCATGCCCGTACAGCGTACTCTGATCGCCACGTGAGACACACCAAGATCATCGCCACCGTTGGTCCGGCCAGCGACAGCGACGACATCATTCGCGCGTTGATCGGCGCCGGCACCGACGTCTTCCGCCTCAACTTCTCGCACGGCACGCACGACACGCACGGCACGGCGATCGGACGCATCCGGGGCGCCGCCGAACACGTCGGGCGCCACGTCGCCATCATGCAGGATCTCAGCGGCCCGAAGATCCGCACCGGCGAGTTGAAGAACCATCAGCCGATCGAGCTGAAGGCCGGCGACCCGCTGCGCGTGGTGATCGGCGGTGCGGCGGGCGAGGGCGGCGTCATCTCGACGACCTTCGATCTCACGAAGGCCGTGTCCGCCGGCAACGCGCTGCTGCTCGATGACGGACACATCCAGCTGCGCGTCGAGAGCGTGTCCGGCAGCGAGCTGCGGACGACGGTGGTCGACGGCGGCGTGCTCGGGGAACACAAGGGGATCAACGTGCCTGGCGTCGTGTTGGCGGCCAACGCGCTGACGCCGAAGGACGTCGACGACCTGACCTTCGGCGCGGGGATGGGCGTCGATTACGTCGCGCTCAGCTTCGTGCAGACCGCCGAGGACCTGCGGCAGGCGCGCGCCGCGCTCGTGAAGGCGGGCACCCCGCGCACGCCGCTCGTCGCCAAGCTCGAACGGCCGCAGGCGGTCGAGCGCATCGACGAGATCCTGGAGGTGTGCGACGCGGTGATGGTCGCGCGCGGCGATCTCGGCCTCGAGCTGCCGCTCGAGCGGGTGCCGCGCATCCAGAAGGAGATCACGCGCAAGGCGCGCGCCCGCGTCATCCCCGTCATCGTCGCGACGCAGGTGCTGGAATCCATGCGCAACGAGCCGCGCCCGACTCGCGCGGAGGTGAGCGACGCCGCCAACGCCGTGGACGACGGGGTGGACGCCATCATGCTCGCGGGCGAGACGGCGGCAGGCAGGTATCCGGTGAGGGCGGTGCAGACGCTGGAGCTCATCATCCGCGACGCCGAACAGATGCCGCCGGCGGCGTCGATGACGCCGGCCGATACGCACCTGTTGTCGGGGCCCGGCCTCGCCCTCTGCGAAGCGGCCGTGACGCTTGCCGGACACAGCAACGCAGCCGCCATCGTCGCGGTCACCCGCGGCGGCAAGACCGCGCGCGTGCTGTCGGCGCTGCGGCCGCGCGCGTCGATTTACGCGGCCACCGGGAGCGACGCGATCGCGCGCCAGCTCGCGCTCGCGTGGGGGGTCGTCCCGCTCATCTGCGATCTCGGCGGCGATGTCGCGGAGACGATCACGAAGATCGGCGAGATGCTCGTCTCGCGCTCGCTCGTGGCGCCGCAGTCCGCCATCGTGATCGTCAGCATCTCGCCGGACCTGGCGGCCGGTCCGTCGAACTTCCTGAAGCTGCAACGGGTGTGAGGATTACTCCACCCTGCCACGCTCGACGAACTTCTTCAGCGACTCGAGCGCGCGGTTCCATCCCGGGCCGATCAACTCGTAATACCTGCGCCACCGCACGCCTTCCTCGTAGCCCGATTGGCGGAGGTGCAGCTGGGTGCCCCATGTGTGCCGGCTGCAGGTGACCTCGAGCGCCATCGGTCCGATGGGATCCCCGTCGGGCGGCAGCCAGTACGTGTCGGCGAGGAAGAACTCGCGTCCGGGCTTGAACTCCATCACGGTCGCGTGCAGCGCACCGCCGAGGCGGCCGAGAACCTCGTCACGCCACTCGGTCGGCTCCCACTCGACGGCATAGCTGCCCAGCGGACGAGGCACGCAGACCGCCTGTTTCGCCTGCCACCACGCCGCCAGCGCCTTCGGATCGAAGAAGGCCTCGAGCACCTTCGTCGGCGGGGCGACGATGACGAGGTCCGTCGTGAACTCGAGCACACCACAGTGTGACACCAACGCGGCCCAGCATCCATAATCGGGGGATGGGTTCGCAGCCGAAGGCCTACCTCGATCCTTCCTTCCTGAAGAGCGAAGACGCGCGTCCCATCCGCCTCCTCGCCGAATACCTCGAGCCGCAGCGGCGCTTCACGCTGCAGAACATCCAGGACACCGTCGTGTTCTTCGGCTCGGCGCGCATTCACAGCCGCGAGGCGGCACAGCACGCGCTCGACGAGCTGCTGAAGGTGCACGGCGTCGGCAGCAGCCGCGACGTCGACGAGATCCTGGCGCGCGGGCGCCGCGCCGTGGAGTGGTCGCGCTACTACGAGGAGGCGCGCGAGCTGGCGCACATGCTCACCGAGTGGGCGCAGGGCCTCGACACCACGCACCACCGTTTCGTCGTCACCTCGGGCGGCGGCCCCGGCATCATGGAGGCGGCCAACCGCGGCGCGTCCGACGCCGGCGGAAAGACGATCGGCCTCAACATCAGCCTGCCGCACGAACAGGGTCCGAACCGCTACATCACCGACGGCTTGCACTTCGAGTTCCACTACTTCTTCATGCGCAAGTTCTGGTTCGCCTACCTCGCGAAGGCGCTGGTGATCTTTCCCGGCGGGTTCGGCACGCTCGACGAGATGTTCGAGATCCTCACGCTGATGCAGACGGAGAAGCTCGCCAAGCAGATTCAGATCGTGCTCTACGGCAGCGAGTACTGGGATCCCATTCTCAACATGAAGCCGCTCGTGGAGTGGGGCGCGATCGCCGACCGCGATGTCGACCTGCTGACGCGCGCCGACACGCCGGAGAGCGCGTTCCAGCTGCTCAAGGCGCACCTGACCGAGTACCACCTGACGCCGCCCATCACGCAGGAGAAGAAAGCGCCCGGCATCGCCAAGACGCGGTCCGGGGCGGGGGCGTAGGGCTCTTCGCGGGTCAACTCCCAACGTCCAACCTCCAACTCCCAGGCAGCTCTTGGAAGTCGGGAGTTGGAAGTTGGGCGTTTCTCGCGCCCTACTCGTACAGCAAGTACTGCTGACGCAACTTGCGAAACGCGGCTTCGTCGTCCTTCCAGCTCGCCCCGATGTCGCGAATGGGAACGCCGGTCTCGATCTGCTGTCGCAGTGTGTCCGCGCCGGCGAGGATGTCGATCGGCATCTTGTCGTGCTCGTACTCGTACGGCGGCTGCCGCCACGCGAAGCGGCCCGGATCGAGGCGGCGGAACATGTCGATCAGCGCGACGCCCGTGATGACCGGCTCGAACGCCTGGCGGTCGGTGACGTGAATCTGGCAGCCGCCGCACGGCTGCTTCGCGTGCTTCTGGAACGTCGGCTCGAAGCCGGCGGGACGGAAGTAGGCGCCCGCGAGGCCGGCGCCGTTCATCCCGGCCGCAAAGCGCTCCGCGTCAATCCACGGCGCCCCGACCAGCTCGAACGGCCGCGTCGTGCCGCGCCCCTCCGACAGCATCGTGCCTTCGAACAGCACCGTGCCCGGGTAGACGATCGCGGTGTCGAGCGTCGGCATGTTCGGTGACGGCATCACCCACGGCAGGCCCGTCTCGTCGGCGTACATGCCGCGCGTCCATCCTTCCATGCGCACGACCTCGAGCCGGGCGCCGATGCCGAACGCGTCGTTGAACAGCATCGCGAGCTCGCCGATGGTCATGCCATGGCGCATCGGCATGGGAAACTGGCCGACGAACGACTCCCAGCCGGTGCGGAGCGTCGCGCCCTCGATCGCCTCGCCGCCGATCGGGTTCGGCCGGTCGCACACGATCACCTGCACGCGGTTGCGCGCCGCGGCCCGCATGCAGTTGGCCATCGTATAGATGTAGGTATAGATGCGCGCGCCGATGTCCTGCAGGTCGATGACGAGCGCGTCGAGGCCGCGCAGCATCTCCGCTGTCGGCTCGCGCGTCTCGCTGTAAAGCGAGTACACGGGCACGCGCCGCCGCGGGTCGTCGCCGTGCGGCGTCTCCACCATGTTGTCCTGCACGTCGGAGCGGAAGCCGTGCTGGGGCCCGAAAATGGCGCCCAGCGTCACCCCCTCGCACGTCGCCACGCGGTCGATCACGTGCAGGAAGCCGCGGTCGATCGACGCGTGGTTGCAGACCACGCCGACCCTGGCCGCCGTCAGGCGGTTGGAGCAGAGAAGCACGTCGGAGCCGAGGCGGACGGCGGCGGGCATTACCTAAAGAATTAGCACGTTGGGACCGATAGAGCCGTCATGCCCTGCAGTCGGAAGGTTCGAGTCCTCGCGGCAGCACTGCTCGTCGCCAGCGTCTTTCCATCGGCGGCGTTTGCACAGGAGCCGGCACTGGTGCCGCAAAGGGGTACCCGGTTGTACTGGCCGACGATTGCGGCGGGCACCGCGGCGACCGCGGACTGGATCACCACGTATCACGCCCTGAAGTTCTACAAGGTCCAGGAAACGAACCCGCTGCTGAAGCCGCTGCAGGCGAACCCCGCGCGAATGGTGTCGCTCGGCGGCATCATCGACGTCGCCGGCGTCAGCGCGTGGAACTTCACGGTGGGACCGAAGCACGACAAGCTCGCGGCGGCCGGCCTCTGGACGATGACCGCGTTCCGCGTCTACCTCGCGGTCCACAATCACCTGAACGAACACCGCGCCGAGCGGCGGTAGTCAGCCTTCACGCCACCCACGGCGTAGCAACGACTCGCGGAGCGCCCGCGTCCTCGCCATCGCCCTCGGCTGCAGGTCGAACGGCTCGGTCAGGATGACGCCGCACTGCGACTCGACCCGCAGCTCCATCCCATGCGTGCCGTGATACACGGCACAGCTCACCCGGTCCTCCTTGAACATGAGGTTCCACAAGGTGGCCACGCGCCCTTCGTGCGAGGCGGTCATCGCGGGGCTATTATCGCCTTCAAATGAGCCGGCGGGCTCGCTTTGTACGCGATTTGGTCAGTCGCCTGCCAGCCGATCGGCGGCTCGGCGCCGAGCTCGAGCAGAGCCACCGTCAGCGTGACCTGCTTCGTCAGCGGCTGGGCCGTTCGGAACGGCAGCGGCAGGTGCTGCGCCGGCGTCTCGAGACGCGCCGGCAGCGCGCGCGTGCCGCGCAGCCGGATGACGCGGTCCTCGAGCACGTGGTGCCGCTGCGCCACGCGCGGTGATTGCCGCCAACCATGATGGGCGCGTCGCGCGCGAGAGCGCGTTCGCGGTAGGGTCCGGCTTCAGCCGGACCTGCCGAGCCACCTGATAAAATCAGCCCTCTATCAATACCGCATCGGTCCGAGCAAAACGGCCATCGAGGCGCTCGTCGCGATGCTGCCGCTGGAGCAGCGCTCGGTGTGGGAAGGGAAAATGGTTGACTACCTCGCCTAAAGCCAGTCTGAACGCCGATTACGTCCGCATCCAGATCGGCCGCTCGCAGGCGCGGTCGATGGCGGTCTCCACGCGCGGCATCGTCGCCGCGGAGAACCCGCTGGCGGCGCAGGCCGGCGCCGTCGTGCTCGCCCGCGGCGGTCACGCCGCGGAGGCCGCGATCGCCGCCAACGCAGTCATGGGCGTGGTCGCGCCGATGATGAACGGCGTCGGTGGAGACCTCTTCGCCATCGTGCACGATGCCGGCACGGGCGCCGTGCACGGCCTCAACGCGAGCGGCTGGTCGGCCGCCGCGGCGAGCATCGAGTTCCTCACCGCCCGCGGCATGCAGTCGATGCCGCAGAACGGCATTCACTCCGCGACGGTGCCGGGCGCCGTAGCGGGCTGGATGGCCCTGCACGGAAGGTTCGGGAGGCTGCCGTTCGATTCGCTGCTGTCGGCGGCGATTGCACACGCCGAAAACGGGTTCCCCGTGTCGGAGATCACCGCGCTCGAGTGGCAGGGGAGCGTCGTGCAGTTGCGGGATCGGAACGCCACGGCCACGTTCCTGCCGGGCGGCCGCGCGCCGGCGGCGGGTGAGCTGTTTCGCAATCCCGGCCTGGCACGAACGCTGGGCGCGGTCGCGAAAGACGGCGGCGATGCCTTCTACCGGGGCGAGATCGCCACGCGCATCCTCGCGTGCAGCGCCGAACACCGCGGCGCGCTCGCGGCGGCGGATCTCGCCGACTACCAGCCGGAATGGGTGACGCCGCTGACGACGAACTATCGCGGGTGGGACGTCTACGAGATTCCTCCCAACAGTCAGGGGATTGCGGCGCTCGTGATGCTCAACATCCTGGAGGCCTTTCCCCTGACCGAGTACGGCCGCGCGAGCGCCGACGCGCTGCACGTGATGATCGAGGCAAAGAAGCTGGCCTACGCGGACATGCAGCGGCACGTCGGCGACCCGCGCTTCTCCAGCGTGCCGGTCGAGGCGATGTTGTCGAAGGCGTACGCGCGCGAGCGTGCCCGGCTCATCGATCCGTCTCATGCGCAGGCGAGCGTGGAGGCCGGCATGCTGCCCGCGCACGCGGGCGACACGACCTATCTGTGCGCCGTCGATGCGGCCGGCAACATCGCGTCGCTCATCCAGAGCAACTTCGCGAACTTCGGCTCCGGGGTCGTGCCGGAGGGCGCCGGGTTCGTCCTGCAGAGCCGCGGCGGCCTCTTCACGTTCGATCGTTCGCATCCCAACGCGCTGGCGCCGCGCAAGCGTCCGCTGCAGACCGTGATTCCCGCGTTCATGCAGCGCGATCACCTCAGCATCGGCCTCGGCGTGATGGGCGGCTGGAACCAGCCGCAGGCCCACGTCCAGGTCATCTCCAACATCGTCGACCACGACCTGAACATCCAGCAGGCGCTCGAGGCGCCGCGTTTCGTGAAGCTGACGTTTCCGGGGACGGACGTGATGATCGAATCGCGCGTGACGGAAGGCGTCCGCGAGACGCTCGCGCGCCGCGGCCACGAGATCGATCTGCAGGGCGAGTTTTCGAACATGATGGGCGGCGGGCAGGCGGTGATGCGAGACGCCCGGGCGAAGGTCAATTACGGTGCGTCCGATCCGCGCAAGGACGGCGCCGCGATTCCGGAGCCGATCCTCGGTTAGCGGTTGGTGGTTCGCGGGTTCGTGGTTGAGGGGATGACAAACAACCGCTGGATACAACTGCTGCTCGGCCTCCTCTGCATGGTCGTCATCTCCAGCCCGCAGTACGTCTGGACGCTGTTCACGCAGCCGCTGATGACGACCGTCGGCGCGACCCTCGCGCAGATCCAGATCACCTTCTAGATCCTGATCGTCATCCAGACGTTCCTCGCGCCGTGCCAGGGGCTGCTCGTGGACCGCTTCGGCCCGCGGCTACTGCTGTCGGCTGGCGGCGCGCTGACCGGCCTGAGCTGGGTGCTCGCCGCGCGCGCGACGACGCTCGCCGGGCTATACCTGACCTACGGCGTGCTCGGCGGCATCGGCACGGGCATCGTCTACGTCGGCGTGATCGGCCACATGGTCCAGTGGTTTCCCGATCGACGCGGCTTCGCGACCGGTATCGTCGCCGCCGGCTACGGCATGGGCGCGCTGCTCACGACGTTCCCGATCGCCGAGCTGCTGAAGGACGAGGGGCATCGGCCGGCGCTGGTGCGCTACGGCGTGATCTTCATCGCGGTGGGGGTGCTCGCCGCGCAGGGCCTGAGAGCGGCACCTGCGAAATCCCGACTCCCAACTTCCAACTCCCAGGTCGGATCCCGGATCCCGGATCCCCGACCCCGGCCGGATTGGCGTCCGGCCGAAATGCTGGGGACGCCAATTTTCTGGCTCATGTTCGTGATGATGACCATGATGTCCACCGCCGGCCTCATGGTGACCTCACAGATGGCGGCGTTCACGCGCGACTTCGGCATGGCCAACGCCCTCGTCTTCGGACTGCCGCTGCTGCCGCTCGCGCTCTCGATCGATCGCATCACCAACGGGCTGACGCGCCCGTTCTTCGGCTGGCTCTCGGATCAGATCGGCCGCGAGAACACGATGGTCATCGCCTTCGCGCTCGAAGGGACCGCGATGACGCTGTGGCTCTTCACGCGGTCGCACCCCGCGCTCTTCGTCATCATGTCGGGCGTCGTCCTCTTCGGCTGGGGTGAAATCTTCTCGCTGTTCCCCTCGACGCTCACCGACACCTTCGGGACGAGACACGCGACGACCAACTACGGCTTCCTCTACATGGCGCAGGGCGTGGGCTCGGTGCTCGGCGGCCCCGTGGCGGCGCTGGTGCACGACGCCTACGGATCGTGGATGCCGGTCTTCGGCATCATCATCGTGATGAACTTCGCCACGGCGCTGCTGGCGGGACTCGTGCTGAAGCCGCTGCGTCAGCGGTGGCTGCACGCGGGCGCGGTCAGCGCGCCTGCCGCTGCGCCAGCCATTCGCGCGCGGTAATCACGTCGCGCTCGGTCAGCTCGTGACCGCTGTTCTGCCAGGAGACGGTCGCGTCCGCGCCGGCGGACCGCAGGAGCGCGGCGAGCCGCTCGGTTTCCTCGGCCGACACGAGCGGATCCATCTTCCCGTTCGAGATCAGGACCGGCGTCGCGCCGAGCCTCGGTAGCGCGTCGGGCGTCAGCGGCACCATCGCGCGAAACAGCACCGCGGCGCCGAGCACCTCCGGCCTGAGGAGCAGCAGGGCGCCGGCGATGTTTGCGCCGTTGGAAAAACCGACCGCGGTCACGTCGCGGAAGGAAAAGTGGTGCTGCGCGGCGGACGCCGTGACGAAATCCGCGAGCTCCGCGGTGCGCAGCTTCAGGTCCTCGATGTCGAAGACCCCTTCGGCGAGGCGCCTGAAGAATCTCGGCATTCCCCGCTCGAGCACCTTGCCGCGCGGGCTCAGCACGCCCGCGCCTGGCAGCAGCATCCCCGCGAGCGGCACGAGGTCGTGCTCGTTGCCGCCCGTGCCGTGGAGGAGAAGCAGGATGGGGCCGCCGGGCGCCGCCGGCGGCTCGAAGACATGGATGAAGTCGGGCGTCACTCTGGCGTCGCGACCGGCTGATGCATCTTCAATGACGGCAGCACCTCCTCGATGCGCGGCCGCGCCGGCTCGAGCCACGGCGGCAGCACGAGCGTCTCGCCGAGATGCGCGGCGTCTTCATCGACCGCGAACCCGGGGCCGTCGGTGGCGAGCTCGAACAGCACGCCGCCCGGCTCCTTGAAGTAGACCGACTTGAACCAGAAGCGGTCGATCACCGGCGTCGGATGGTGTCCCGACGCTTCGACGCGCGACCGCATCTCGTGCTGGTGCTCCTCGTCGTCGACCCGCCACGCGAGATGGTGCACCGAGCCGACGCCCCACGCGCCCCGGCGCCCTTCGGGCGTCTCACGCACGTCGAGCACGCCGGCCGATCCGTCGAAGCCGTAGCGGACGATGCCGTTTTCCTCGTGTAACCGTTCGAAACCGAGGACGTCGGTCACGAAGCTCTCGGTCGACTCGGCCTCGCGCTCCCACACCTGTGCGCCGTAGAGGCCGCGCACCTGCCGCTGCTGGGGCACCGTGCTGCCGTCCCACGGCGTGAACCGGCGGTCCGGCGCCTGTCGCGGCTCGACGAGCGCCACCTTCAGCCCGTGCGGATCCACGATCGGCAGCACGCGGTCGCCGAAGCGTTGTTCGATCGCGCCGAGGGGGACGCCGTACTTCTCGAAACGCGAGCCCCAGTACTCGAGGCTGCCGGCCGGCACTTCGAGCGACACTTCGACCGCCAGCCCGTGCCCGATGCGCGGCGGCGCCATCTCTGCCCACGGGAAAAATGTCAGGTCGGAGCCGGGATGGCCTTCGGCGTCGGCGTAGAAGAGGTGATACGTGCCCGGATCGTCCTGGTTCACGGATTTCTTGACGAGACGCATGCCGAGGACGCCGGCGTAGAAATCCAGGTTCTCCTGCGCGGGACCGGCAATCGCGGTGATGTGATGAAGCCCGTTGACGCCCTTCATGAGGCTAGGCTAGCACGCGCATCATTCGTAGTACGCCGGCGCTTTGTTCAGCTTTGCCATCGCATTGAAATCGTGCTCGATCCAGAGCTGCGCGTGGGCGCTCGCCAGGAACGCTTCAATCGCCGCGCGCGAGGCGGCGGACTGCTCGCGATTGAACTCGGTCGTCGGCACCTTCTTCAGCGTGCGCTCTTCCGGATAGTGATACAGGTCCCCGCTGAGGACGACGGGGCCCGTCTTCGCGAGATCGAGGAACAACACCTGGTGGCCGGGCGAATGGCCCGGCGCGGCCTTGATGACGACGCGGCGATCGCCGAAGACGTCGTAATCGGGCGTCGTGATGATCGTCGTCCTGCTGTTCCTGAGCGCGCTGAAATTCTCCGGCTCCGTCCGCGGCGAGGGCGGGTCGGCGAACATCACGTCACGCTCTGCCTGACGGACCAGCCAGGTCGAACGCGCGAACAGGTTCGCGTTGCCGACGTGGTCCCAGTGAAAGTGTGAAAACGACACGTACGTGATGTCCGCGGGCGTGTAGCCGGCCTGGGTGAGCTGCGCTTCCAGCTTTCGCTTCGACGTCCCATAAGTGCGCAGCGTGCCCGTGCCGCCCGCCGGGATCGACCGATCCGGGACCGCGCCGGTGTCCCAGATCAGCGTGCCCCGCGGGTGCGCGACGAGAAAGCAGGGAACGGACATCACGTTGGTGGCGATCTCTTCCCGCGTGAGTTGATAGGGAGAAATGTCCGGAATGTCGAGCTGCCCGCAATCGAAGACGTAGAGCCGCAGGGACGTCGGCGGCGCCGGCTTTTTCGCCTGCGCGGCCGTCAGTTGCGAGGCGCCAACCAGAAGGGCCGCGGCCGCCAAGAGCCTGAATATTCGCGGCTTCATAGGAGTTTCCCTCTCAGGGGCTCATAGTGTATAAGCACGGCGAACGGCCACGATACGAAATCACGGAGGCATCATGAGGCAAGCGATTCGTCGGTGCTGGCTGCCGGTCCTCGCGCTGGCGGGTCTGATCGGCTGGGCGACGCTGCCCGCTGTCGGCCAGGTCGGGCAGGTCGGCGCACGCAACGGGGAGTGGACAACCTACGGCGGCGACATCGCCAACACGCGCTACGCCCCGCTCGATCAGATCAACGCGAGCAACTTCAACAAGCTCGAGGTCGCGTGGCGCTTCAAGACCGAGAACTTCGGTCCGCGGCCGGAGCAGAATCTCGAGGGGACGCCGCTGATGGCGCGCGGGGTGCTGTATTCGACCGTCGGCACGCGTCGCGCGGTCGTCGCGGTCGATGCGGCCACGGGCGAGCTCATATGGTCGCACGCCGAGCGCGAGGGTCCGCGCGGCGACACGGCGCCGCGCCAGCTCTCGGGCCGCGGGCTCTCGTACTGGAGCGACGGCCGCGAGGAACGCATCCTCTACGTCACGCCCGGCTACCAGCTCATCGCGCTCGACTCGAAGACCGGCAATCGGATCCAGAGCTTCGGCAAGGAAGGCGTGGTGGACCTGAAGCTCGAGGACGACCAGAACATGGACCTGGTCAACGGCGAGGTCGGGCTGCATTCCGCGCCGGTGGTCGCGGGCAACACGATCATCATCGGCGCCGCGCACCTGAGCGGCGGCGTGCCGCCGAAGGGAAAGACCAACGAGAAGGGCTACATCCGCGGCTACGACGTGAAGACCGGCAAGCGCCTCTGGATCTTCCACACGATCCCGCAGCGCGGCGAGTTCGGCAACGACACCTGGCTGAACAACTCGTGGACCTACTCGGGCAACACCGGCAGCTGGGGCCAGATGTCGGTCGACGAAGAGCTGGGCATGGTGTACGTGCCGGTCGAGATGGGGACCGGCGACTACTACGGCGGCCACCGCCCGGGCAACAACCTGTTCGGCGAAAGCGTCGTCGCGCTCGACCTGAAGACCGGCCAGCGCAAGTGGCACTACCAGCTCGTACATCACGGCATCTGGGACTTCGACATCCCGTGCGCGCCGATCCTCGCCGACATCACGGTCAACGGCCGGACGATCAAGGCGCTGGCGCAGCCGACCAAGCAGGCGATGCTCTACATGTTCGATCGCACCAACGGCCAGCCGATCTTCCCGATCGAAGAGCGTCCGGTGGAGAAGGGCGACGTGCCCGGCGAATGGTATGCGCCGACGCAGCCGATGCCGCTCAACGGACACGGACAGCCGTTCGCGTACGACTGGAACGGGTTCTCGAAGGACTACATCATCGACTTCACGCCGGCGCTCCGCGCGGAAGGCGAGCGCATCGTCTCGAAATACAAGATCGGTCCTGTGTTCACGCCTCCCGTTGTCAGCAGGGTTGAAGGACCGCTCGGGACGCTGAGCCTGGCGATTAACGGCGGAGGAACGGTGTGGGCGGGCGGCTCGTACGATCCCGATACCCACATCATGTACGTCTACTCGCGCCGCAACCCGGCCTCGCTGAACCTGATCAAGCCGGACGACGTGAAGGTGAACGACATGAACTTCGTCGGCGGCAACGCGATCAGCGGCGCGCGCACGGCGCGGCCGATGGGCGCGCCGCCCGGACAGGGCGCGCTCGTCGCGCGCGGCACGCCGGTACCCGACAACGGTGCCGATGGCTCCGAGGGCGGACCGCGCGGCGGCGGGGCCGGGGGTGGCGGCGGCGAAGGCGGGCCGGCGATTACCGTCGAGGGCCTGCCGATCGTCAAGCCGCCGTACGGCAGCATCAGCGCCATCAGCCTCGATAAGGGCGAGGTGCTCTGGCAGATCGCGCACGGCGATACGCCCGACAACATCCGAAATCACGCGGCGCTGCGCGGCGTGAACATCCCGCGCACGGGTCAGGCCGGCATCATCGGGACGCTGGTGACCAAGACGCTGCTGATTGCCGGCGAGGCGGTGGAGACGACCAACGGCCACGCGAGGGGCGCGCTGCTGCGTGCCTACGACAAGGCGTCGGGTAAGGATGCGGGCGCGGTGCTGATGCCGGCGCGCCAGAGCGGCTCGCCGATGACCTACATGCTCAACGGCCGGCAGTACATCGTCGTCGCGATTGGCGGCGGCGGCACGCCGGGCGAGCTGGTGGCGTTCAGGCTGCCCGCGAACCCGACGACGAACTAGGTGGCAGGTGGCTGGGGGCAGGTGGCAGTAGGTTGCAGAAGCAGCAGGCTGCTACCTGCTGTCTGCCACCTACTGTCTCCTACCCACTGCCCACTGCCCCCTGATCCTATTTCTTTCCCAGCTCTTCGTATGCAGTGCTCACGCGTCCCTTGAAGCCGCCGAAGAGATCGCCGCCGAGCCCGTAGCCCTTGTACTTCTCGGGAATCTTGTACTCGCCCGCCGCCTGATCGGCGGTCTTCCCCGCCTTCATCTCGGACTGCACCCACGCGACCAGATCGTTGTTGAAGTCCGCGTATTCCTTGAGGTCGGCCGGCTTCATCAGCGTGCTGTGGCCGGTGATGATGGTGTCGTAGTCCTTCAGCCCCGCGGCTGCCTTCGCCACCGTCCTGCCGTACTCGACCATGCTCCCGCCGTTGCCGGTGTCGACGAGCGGGACGTTCTTGCCCGCGAACGCGTCGCCCGCGTGCACCACGCGCGGCGTCCTGAACAGCACCCACGCGTCTCCGCCGGTGTGCGCGCGGCCGAAGTAATAGAGGTCGATCTCGTCCTTGCCGCTACCGATCTTCATCGTGTCCTTGAAGGTCCGCTTCGGCAGGAAGCGCGCGCCCGCGCCCTTGAAAGCGTCCATGTTCTGCATGTACGTCTTCGTGTTCTCGTGCGCCACGACGTCGACCGTCGGGCCGAAAAACTCGTTGCTCCCTGTGTGATCGGGATGCGTGTGCGTGTTGATGATGAGCGAGATCGGCTTGTCGCTGACCGTGCGCACCTTGTCGAGGATCGCCTGTCCCCAGTTGGCGAGCTTGGTGTCGACGATGACCACGCCGCCATCGGTGATGAAGGCAGCGGTGTTCCCGCCTCCACCGGTAATCATGTAGAGGTTGTCTTTGACCTTCTCTATCCCCGCGACGTTCGGGCCGCCCTGGCGTCCGCCAGCGGGCGCCTGAAAGGCCGAGGTAGCCATCGACAGCGCCCCGACCCCTACGATGGTGCCAAGCACGATTCTCCGTTTCATGGATTCCCTCCCGCAGCAGCGTCCGAGGATACATCTTTCATTGATACCGCGTGCCGCCGGGTGTATAACCGGCGCGTGAACCGGCGCGCCCGCGTCGTCGTTCTCAGTCTCACGGCTGCCGCAGCCGCGACGGTCTACGTCCAGGCGAACGGCGCGCAGGAACCGACCTGGGCATACGGCTTCCTCACGCCGCCGGCGTGGAACGACAAGGCCGCGCCGCCGCAGAATCCCCCGACGCGAACCCTGCGGGCAAACGAGGACCGCGAGGAGCAGGTGCGGTTGCGGCGGGTCGATGGTTCCGGCGCCAGCTACGCACTCGTCGACATCCGCGACGGGCACAACGTCATCGACTGGTTCCCCGGCGATCATCCGTCGCCGATGCCCGACATCATCGCGCACGGGCCGAAAAAGCTCGGCGCCACGTCGCGCGGCTGCGGCTCGTGTCATCTTCCCAACGGCAAGGGGCGTCCGGAGAACGCCCAGCCGGGCGGCCTGCCGTACGCCTACATCGTTCGTCAGCTCCAGGATTTCAAGCTCGGGTTCAGGCGCAGCGCCGACTGGCGCAAGGCGAACACGCCGACGATGATCAACCTGGCGATGGCGATGACCGACGAGGAAATCCGTCAGGCGGCGGCGTACTTCTCGGCGGTGAAGTGGGACAGGCGATGGGTACGCGTCGTCGAAACCGAGCTCGTGCCGAAGACGCGCATCCAGGGACAGTTGTTCGTCGCGGAGGAGAGCGAACGAACCGAGCCGCTGGCCGGGCGCATCATCGAAGTCCCTGGCGACAACACGCAGGTGGAGGAGCTGCGAAATCCACGCTCCGGGTTCGTCGCCTACGCGCCGATCGGCAGCGTCGCGCGCGGACGCGAGCTCGTGACGACCGGAGGCTCGATGATCGTCGGCAACCAAGTGGTCCAGGGCAAGACGACCGCGTGCGCCAGCTGCCACGGTCCTGACCTGATGGGCAAGGACGACGTCCCGCCGCTCGCCAACCGATCGCCCAGCTATCTCGCCCGCCAGCTCTATGATTTTCAGCAAGGCACCCGCAACGGCGCATCGGCGCCGCTGATGCGCGTCGTCGTCGCGAACCTCTCGGGCGACGACATGGTCGCCATCACCGCCTACCTCGCCTCCCTCGGACCGGGCGAACCGGTCACCCCGCCGCTCCTGCTGCCCGCCCCGGTCACGACCACGGCGCGAAGGTAGTCCGCCCTAACTTCCTGTCGAGTTACAGCCGATAAAGTCCGGTGACGCCAGAATTTCTGGCATTTTTACCGGTTTTCAAGGAGATCTACGAGCGATGGGTGTCGGTTCATCAACGCCGATGGCGGGCTGGCAGCGCGCCAACGTCCTGGCGGCGGCACAGTATCTTCGCGACGTCGTGACGCGCATGCCCGACGACACGAAGGCCCAGACGGTGTACCAGGGCTTGCTCGAAGTGCTCGAACCGGCCCGGCGCACGATCCGGCAGCAGCGGGAGCTGAGCGAGGCGGCGCGGTCGTCGATCTCGATGCGCGAGAAACGCGCGGGCGAACGGCGCAGGACCGATCGGCGCCGCGTGAACCTGGGACCGCCGGCGGGGGTCGAGCGCCGGAAGAACGAGCGCCGCAGCGGGCGCGATCGCCGCACCCGCGCCTGAGCGACCGTCTTTCAATACCGAAACGAGTGTGCCGTTCTGTTATTGGCATCTCCGATCTTGGAGATATTGATTTGCACGACGGCGCGCATCGCTGCACTGGCATTGCTCATGCGCTACGCACGGGCGGAACACTATGTCCATTGAGGCACCCTGGGCGTCGAAGAAGGGCGAACGGACGGTAGCGCTGCACGCGCACACCCGTCCCGGGTGGCTCACGTACGAAAATTTCTACGGCCTGGCTGAGAAGCCGTTCAGCCTCTCCTCGGACCCCGCGTTCTTCTATCAGAGCAGCTCGCATGCGACCGCGTTCGACGATCTCCTGTCGGGGATCCGCCGCCGCGAGAGCCTGAGCGTGCTGAGCGGTGACATCGGCACCGGCAAGACGACGCTCTGCCGGACGGTGCTCGGACACCTCGATCGGCAGACGTTCAGCGCCTTCGTCGCCGATCCGTTCGCGACGCGCGAGGATCTCCTCAAAGTCGTCCTCGTCGAGTTCGGCGTCGTCTCTCACGAAGATCTTGCGTCGGGCCGGCTGCGCGGCGCGTCACGCACCGAGCTGAGCTACCTGCTCTACGAATTCCTCGGCACGCTGTCGCCGCTGCAGGCCTTCGCCGTCGTGTTCATCGACGAGGCGCAGAACCTGTCGGTGCCGCTGCTCGAGGAAATCCGCATCCTCTCCGATTCAGACGGGCGCGAGCGGCAGCTGCAGGTCGTGCTCGTCGGGCAGATCGAGCTGCGCGAGAAGCTGCAGCTTGCCGAGATGCGGCAGGTGGCGCAGCGGGTCACGGTCTGCTGCGGCCTCGAGCCGCTCGATCGCGACGGCGTGGACGGCTACATCGCGCATCGGTTGCACGTTGCGGGCGGGACGCCGGACCGCCTCCGGTTCTCGAACGAGGCGAAGGACGCCATCTACGACGCATCGGGCGGCGTGCCGCGGCTGATCAACCGTCTCTGCGACCGCGCCCTGCACCACGGTCACCTCGCGCGCGCCGTCGTCATCGACGAGGCGCTGTTCGCGCTCGCGCACGCCGAGCTGAAGCCGCTGCTGCCGTCCCGCGCGCGCGAGACGCGCGTCGTCCTGTTGTCGCCGGACGCCGACGCGATGGCCACCTTCCCGAGCGAGGGCGGCGTGACGCCCTCGGCATCGAGCACGCTGCCACCCGTGGCGGCGGCGTCACCGTTCGCGCCGAAGCCGGCGACGCTCGAGGCAACGCCCGTCGTGGTGCCGCCGCCAGCGGTGGAGCCCGCGACGCCCCCGCCCGCGCCAGCGAGGCTGCGGCTCGCGCCGGCGGCGCCGACGGTGGTGGCCGCGGAGGGCGCCGATGCGTGGTTTGCGGAGACCGACGCGCGCGTGAAGCAGGCCGCCGAGGCCGATCCCAAGCCGCTGACGCCGTTCCACGACGCTCCGATCTCGCCGCCTGCGGCCGCGACGGTGGCGCCGCCGCGGCGGCGCAGCAGCAGCGTTCCACTGACACACATGGAAATGCTGCAGCGCACGTGGGTGCGGCGGCTGAAGATTGCCGTGCTGCTGCTCGTGATCGTCGGAGGGGCGGGGTTCGGCTTCACGCTCGCCTTCGGCATCCTCTCGCAGCCCGTGACGTCGCCGGCGGTCGCAAGCCCCGCGCCGCCGCGGCTGCCGGCGGCGCTGGTGGTGCCCGTCGTGCCCGCCGACGAGACCGCTGCCCCGGTCAGCACGGGAGGTCCGACGTCTTAGGACGCGCCTTGTGGGTACGTCGATGACGCGCTCGAGCGGTCGCATCCATCGTGACGACCGACGAGGATGCGTCAGGGGGCCACGCTTCCCGAGCCGCAAGCCACGGTTCCCGCGCCACAGGACGCTGCGGCGAAGGCCGCGCATGAAGACTCCTGGGCCGACGACCCCGAACAGCGTGACTGGATGCAACAGCTGACGCTCGCCTAAGCTTTCCGTCCCTCCAATTTCGCTGCGCCAGCCCCGTGCGGAGCGTTTGACCTCGAAGAGTGGCCGTGCTACGGTCGCGCCCCATGAAGCAGCGCAGGCGAATCCTTGCGGCATGTGTGGCGGCGTTGCTGGCTTGCGCGGGCCTGATCGTACGCGCCCAGGAGCCCTTCGCCGACCTCGTGCTCACCAACGGCAAGATCATCACCGTCGACGAGCGGTTCACGATCGCGCAGGCGGTTGCCATCAAGGGCGATCGGGTCGTCGCGGTCGGGACCAGCCAGCAGGTCGCGCAGCTGGCCGGGCCCGGGGCCCGGCGCATCGATTTGCGCGGGCGGTCGGTGGTGCCCGGCCTGATCGACAACCACATGCACCTGCTGCGCGCCGGCACGACGTGGACCAACGAGGTGCGGCTCGACGGCGTCGAATCGCGTAAGCAGGCGCTGGATCTGTTCGCCGCGCGCGCGAAGGCGATTGCGGCGGGCGACTGGGTCTACACGATCGGCGGCTGGTCGGTGGACCAGTTCGCCGACAGCCGCGCGAAGTTCACGCGCGAGGAGCTCGATCGTCTCGTCCCGAACCACCCGGTGGCGATCCAGGAGTCGTACTACCGCACCTACCTGAACAGCCGCGGGCTCGAGGCGTTCGGCATTCGCGACGGCGCGCCGGACCCGGCGGACTTTCCCAAGGGATCGATCGTGCGCGACGCCTCTGGGCGCGCCACGGGCATCGTCGAGGGAGGCATGGGCGCGGTGCGCGCCATCGCCGCGAAGATGCCGCGCGTCCCCGAGGCCGGGCTCGAAGCGAGCACGCTCGCGATGATCAAGGACATGAACCGCGCCGGTCTCACGGCATTCGGCGTGGCGGGATGCGACGCGAACCTGCTCCCGATGTACCGGAAATGGGAGGCGCAGCACCAGCTGAACGTCCGCATCTTCTGCATCGACGGCATCGGGGCGGGGACGCCGGAGCAGGTGGACCGCGCGCTGCCGCGGATCGCCGACATCAAGCTGTTCCAGGGCGACGATTTCGTCGACAGCGTGCTCTACGGCGAAAGCGTCTACGGGCCGCTGCACGACCCCATGTTCGACTCGACGTCCGACCCCAAGCCGGAGCAGCTCGCGCAGTGGCGGCGGCTGGCGATGGAGATTGCGAAGAACCGGCTGCCGCTGCACGTGCACGCCGAGCTGACGCACACGATCGACGCGTTCCTCGATCAGATCGCAGCGGTCAACAAGGTGTATCCGGTGAAGAACCTCCGCTGGATGCTCGCGCACTTCAACCAGTCGAACGCCGCGCAGCTGGAACGCATGAAGCGGCTGGGCATGTACGCCGCCGTCCACCCGTGGAATGTGATCAACGGCGGCATCATGCACGAGATCTTCGGCGACGACTCGTACGAGCAGCCGCCGCTGGCGACCATCCAGGCGAGCGGCATCATGTGGGGCTTCGGCAGCGACGGCAGCGCCGCCAACCAGTACATGCCGTTCGTCACGCTGCACTACGCGGTCACCGGCAAGATGACGAGCGGGCTCAAGGTCATGCGCCAGACCATCAGCCGCGAGGACGCGCTCCTCGCCTACACGCGGCGCAACGCGTTCTTCGTGTTCCAGGAGGACAACCTCGGCGCGATCCAGCCGGGCAAGCTCGCGGATCTCGTCGTGCTCGACCGCGATTACCTGACCATTCCCGCGGACCAGATCAAGGACGTCAAGCCGGTGTTGACGATGGTCGGCGGGCGCGTGGTCTACGACACCAGCGCGGTGACGGCGACGCGTTAGCTGGGTACGGCCAGCAACCACGATCCACCAACCATCCAACCACTATCCGTGCCGGGAGGTCCGAATGATCGCAGGACTCATTCGTAAGGCGTTGCTCGTGATTGCCACGTTGGTCGTCCCGGTAGCGGCTTCCGCCCAGGACGCCGTCCTCACCGGAACCATTTCCGATTCGACGGGCGGCGTGCTGCCCGGCGTGACCGTCACCGCCGTGCACGACGCGTCGGGCAACCGCTTCGTCGCGGTGACCGACGAGCGCGGCATCTACCGCATTCCCGCGCGTGTCGGCGTGTATCAGATCGCCGCGGAGCTGCAGGGGTTCGGCGCCGCGCAGCGCGCCGGCGTCGAGCTGCTCGTCGGGCAGACGCTCGTCATCAACCTCCAGATGGCGCCGAGTGGCGTCGCGGAGACGGTGACGGTGAGCGGCGAAGCGCCGCTCATCAACGTCGCGACGTCGCAGCTTGGCGGCAACATCGATCCGCAGCAGGTGCAGGAATTGCCGGTGCAGGGGCGCAACTGGATGGCGCTCGCGATGCTCGCACCCGGCAGCCGCATGACCTCCGACACCGCCAACACGCCGATCGCCAACCGCGGCGCGGCCGGCGACGTGCGCCAGTACCAGTTCAGCCTCGACGGCCAGCAGGTGACCTCCGAGATGGGGTTCGGCAACCAGCCGCGCTACAGCCAGGAGTCGAT
>Ga0134127_10000125_pt1 | contig 95579 bp, 125 predicted proteins | sample KB31753_FD_96459 | JGI IMG/M metagenome (GOLD analysis project Ga0134127, IMG submission 96459) | Terrestrial soil microbial communities with excess Nitrogen fertilizer from Kellogg Biological Station, Michigan, USA - KB3-175-3 | ecosystem: Environmental > Terrestrial > Soil > Unclassified ... | reverse complement strand
GGCGGGCGCGCCGCAATGCTCGATTACTTCCTCAACTATGAGGTCGATTGGGAGCTGCTGCGGGTTCCGCCCGAGACGACGGCCAAGCGCGAGATGAGGGCCGAGTCACTGTCGTCCGAGGACGAGTGGTGGCGGGAAGTGCTGGAAGCGGCCGACGAGGCGTCCTGGGGCCAGTGGCAGACGAGGATCGCTCGCTCGGTGGTCGTCGCTCGCTACTCCGAGTGGTTCGATGACTTCAAGGGACGCGGGAACAAGAAGAACGCGAGCAGCCTGGGTGCCTACTTCGCCCGCCACTTCAAGGCAGGTGGGATGCCGAGTTGGCCGAAGACCGGCAGCAAGGTCCAGAACAACGGCAAGCGTGAGAACGGGTGCGTGTTTCCGTCGCTCGCTGAATGCCGCGCCGTGTTCGACAAGGCCACGGGCACGGAGCACGACTGGCCCGACGACGAAGCGCAGACCGTCCACTCGCCGGCCGCGTAAGCCGAAGGTGGACACATGATGGACAGCAGGGTGGACAGCGAAACGTGAGAATTACCGAGGAAAGTGCTCGATCTTGCGTTTGTCCACCCTGTCCATCTCTAAATCAAGGAATTACCACACACAGTCGTCTGACGCTGTGAGCGGCAGTTTCGGCAAAACGAAAACGGGGGGTGGACAGTGGACAGGCTGGACATGCGGACGGGTCCCGTCGCTGCTGTCCACTCTGCCGTGTCCGCATCCGTTCCCTCTTCCCTATCCGATGTCCGCAGGTGTTCATTCCCCGATCTCGATACCGGGGGGAACACTTGCGGGCAGCGGGACGCTTCGGCTGGTCGGTCGCTCCGCTTGGCGCTCCGCGACTCGCGACGGTGATCTAGACGCCGCTGGAGCCGCCTACGAGTAGTCGATGATGACGGTTACCCCCAGGCACACCGGCGATGATGGCGGCTCGAACTCCCATTGCCGGACGGCACCGACGACAACGTCGTTGAGAGCACTCGAAGGTGGCGTCGTCTTCGGTGCGCGGTTCACGAAGACATTGGCGACTTTGCCCGCCCGATCAATCAATACGGTGCCGACCCATAATCCTTGCCCGACGATTCCAGGCGGCAGCGATGCGAGCGACGGGCGGACATATCGTGTCCGCTTCGGAGCTTTGTGGGTGCGATCCACGCGCACGGCTTCGACGCTGTATCGTGTCCGCGCTTCCGACTGGCAAGCGGTAGATGCGATTGCACCGACGCGGCCAGCACCGTTTCGACCGCCGCCCTGTGCGTCAGAACGAGCAGGCGGCGACAACGCGAGCAACGCCATGCACGCGGCGGCAATCGTGCGAGCACTCGGCACCAAACCCATGAACGATCTGATTATCGGCCACTCGGCAACCGCCGCCGAGGGGATTCCACACCCCGAGGCATCTCGCCGCGTCAAGATCACTGCCGACTATGCGTTGTCGCCCCGTCCTCGCGTTCGCAGCCACAGGGATCAAGAAGTTCTGCCAGCTACAATACGTCTGTGCCGCCACGACGCCACAAGGAAGACTTTGACAGCCACGACACCGCCCAAATCTGTCTGAATGGACATTGGATATCGGGCTCGTATCACGACGCTCCCGAGTTCCGCGAACCCTTCTGCAAGCACTGTGGCTCTCGCACCATCATTCAATGCGAGCATTGCCACACCGAGATTCGCGGATTCTACCGAGACGCCATACCGTCTCTCGAACGCACGGTTCCGGCTTTTTGTCACGGGTGCGGGAAGCCACATCCGTGGGTTGCTGCCAAGATCCACGCGGCAAAGGCCATGGTGTCGGAACTGCAAGGGCTCACGGATGCCGATCGTTTAATTATTCAGACCAGCATCGACGACATCGCCGCCAACACGCCGATGACAGAAGTTGCCGTAGTTCGCGTCAAGAAGCTGATACCGAAAGTGCTATCCAGCGGCGGCGAAGCGTTACGAAAGCTGATTGTCGATGTCGCCAGCGAGACTGCGGCGAAGGCGTTAAAGGGATGAAGCGCTTCTGCGGGGCAGAGATCAATCCCGCCCCGCGATTGCCGTTATGCGAGCCGCCCGAGCGGCGAATACTTCGCGTGGCCTTCCTGCAAGTGTTCGAGTCCCATCGACCGCAGATACAACTGCGTCGTCGCGATGGACGTGTGGCCCAGGATGCGCGACAGTCGGTAGATGTCGCCACCGTTGCGGATGTAGCTGACCGCGAAGCAGTGGCGGAAGGCGTGCGGATTGACGCGGGCAGACACGATCCCGAGGCTGCGACACAGCGAAGTCAGATCCCGATGCGCGTTTCGTTGGGACCACTGCCGACCACGTATCGTGCCGAGAACGTATCGCGACTCGTTGCGAGACAACCACCGGAACACCGCCTTGCGGCCCTCGGCCGAGATCGGCACCAACCGCACGCGCTGACCCTTCCCCATCACGCGAAGCGACATTGCATCGAGATCGACGTGCTCGCGTTCGAGACTCAACGCCTCGGTAATCCGAAGACCCGTATCGAGCAGAAGGACTGCGAGCGTCCAAGCCCGCAGTTGGGGCCAAGGCTTCGGCCGGTGCGTGACGAGACGCCGGATGTCGGCATCGCTTAGGATCGCGTAGGGCTTCGGCGGGTTTGGCAGCAACTTGATCCGCAGTCGTTCGGCTGCGTGTCCTTCCTCATGCAGCCACGTCAGGTAGCTATTGATCGTGCGCGCATACACGTTGACTCCGCCCGGTTGCAGGCCGCGCTCACGCATCGCGATCACGAACGCTTGCAGTGTGGTCTTCGACGGCGAGTGCCCATCGAGCACGGACGCAAGCGCCCCGAGCGCCTGCCGATACGTGCGAACGGTTGCCGTCGTCCAGTTACGAAGGTAGATCCCGTGCTTGATGAAGTCGTCTGCGTGCGGCGCGGTCGGAAACGTCGGCGTGGTCTGCATCTGCGGCTCCCGTGAAGGAGCGCCGATGACTGACAGAGGCTAAATACTTGTTGGCGTTGACGTTGGAGTGAGCCGCCTCGCAGTTGCTACTCTTAATCTGCGGGTTCTCGGTTCGATTCCGAGGCGGCTCACCACTAACCAAATCAATCACTTACGCGGGTCGCCCGATCTGCGCGGGTGAACAATCTGCGGCTCACAACGTAGACCGTCTCAGCGCCGCTCGTCAAACCAGCCGCCAGCATTCCACGCCCCGGCCCGGAAACCGAAATCGGGCCAGAACTGGCGCACGGATACAGGATCGAAACCTCCACGATCCGCGAACCGCCCTGACGCGCCCGTGATTCCTTCAAGGACATGTGTTCCATTCACCCCGCACCCAAACCGAAGTTCAGGCCGGACCTGGCGGACACGTCGTCACGAAACAATCTTGTATCGAGGCCATGTTCTACGGTTGCCGCTTCGTGAGCGACAGGATTTGAGATTCCGTCGTGAAGTTCTCGACGTCACGGTCCTTGTGGATCATCGTGAAGGATCCGGTCATCGTGAGGCCAGAGCTGTCAACGACTGCGAGAAACTTCTCGACCTCCTGCGTGCCGTAAACGTCGGGAAACAGTTGGTCTTGCCACGGCAGAACGGCGGATAGCTCGACGGCCGTTCCATTGACGACACCTGATAGCGCGCCCTTCGCGTGGGCTTCAAGCGGCCGTGGCTCTACATCAAAGGTTCCGGCCAGCCGATTTCCGTCCTGAGTGACCGTCAGCGTAAAGTTGAACTCCGGTTCGCCGGTCTTGAATCGCTGACTGCAAGTCGGCCCTGCGAGGCGAGGGGTGCAGCGTGTTTCGCGGTAGCGGCCGATCCACTCACCAGCGATCGATGCGTTGATTGACGCGACAGGTGGCGACGGCGAGGCGGGAGAGTCCGCACAACCCGCGAGAAGCGACGCGAGCGCAGCCGCAAGCCGAGTGCATCGAACGTCCACGTTCGCCTCCTGTGTCTAACGCAAGACTAATCTCTACAAGGTCAGTGGTCCTAGCACCTCACCAGTTCACCTGAAAGTCGCCCTTCTTACGGCCAGCAAAAGGGTCCTGATCGCATGGGCACCCGAAGAGAGCGTGAAGCCCCAGCCCTACCCGGCGCAGACGACGTGATCGCACAACTCGGAGAGTGGCCTTCGTTCCATGACGCCGAGATCGTGCGCGTTCACATCGAGCGTGACGGCCGCTCCAAAGTGACGATCATGTTGACCGCTGCCGCTTACAAACAACGACGGGTGACCTTCACCTTCGAGCGGATCGCGGATCTGTCGCTTGGCGGCGAAGAGGTCAACGTTCAGAACGTCATCTTCGGTCTGCATCTCGAGCAGGATGGCAATTTCACCACCGTGGAATTCGCTCCCTGTTACGGGTTGTCGGGGTCGATCAAGGCAGAAGCGGTCATGGTCAGCGTTGAGTGATGCGTCTCCAACCAGCCGCCTATGTTCCACACCCGGCCCCCGAAACCGAAATTCTCGCCAGATGGCGCGCACCCGAAACCGACACCGAAGTCCCACAGATTCCGCTTGTATCGCGTGGTGATGTGTATATACACGCATCCACGCGGCCGACGAAAACAAACAAGCGATGAACGTCCGTCTTGATCCCGATCTGGTTCTCGCACTTGAAGCCATCCGAGACGCCGAGGGGATTCCAGTGTCGGAGCAGATCCGTCGCGGCATCCGGTTGTGGCTTGACCAGAAGGGCGCGGCACCAACGGCGACGAAGCGGAAGGCATCGAGCGCCAGGGCGAGGGGGAAACGATCATGAGGGCAGCGATCTACGCCAGAGTGAGCACGGCCGACCAACCCTGCGAGAACCAACTGATCGATCTGCGGCGCTACTGCGCGGCCCGTGGATGGGACTCGACCGAATACATGAACACCGGCATCAGCGGGGCGAAGGACCGCAGGCCCGCGCTCGATGCGCTCATGGCCGACGCTCGACGCCGGAAGGTGGATACCGTGGTCGTCTGGCGTCTGGACCGCTTCGGCCCCAACCTGCGGCACCTGATCACCGCCATCGAGGACTTGAACGCGGGCGGCCGGCATGGAATTCGACTTGCAATAAATGGCCTAATAGCGAATAGATGAGAGGGGCTTCTTTCGCTGTCGCCAGCATATTGGTTCTCGCGTGCGGGGGTGGTGAGCCGGTGACATCGCCGCCGCTGGTACGACCGTCAGGGCTAGTTGATCGAAGTCGGGCGACGGCAACGATTGCCGGTCTGGTCTTTTATGACGCGCTGCCAAGTACGGGTGTACGGTCACCACTGCCAATTCAACCGACAGCCTTCTCGGGTGTTAGGGTCACCGTCATCACGTCAACAGGAGAAGCCCCAACAACTACGACCAACAGCGACGGCGCGTACACGCTTGCGGTGCCGGCGGGCACGTTCCGACTTCGCTACTCCGCGCGAGGGTACCTGATCGCCGAAAGCGCGCCTGTCAGCGTGGCGATCGGTGATGACATCAAGATGCCGAATGTTCGGTTGCGGACCGGCCCTTGGGCGCTAACGGGCACCGTTACCGACAGCCGCGGTATTCCGGTTGCGGGCGTCACAGTGAGCGTGTCAACAGGTGCTTTTTCCGGCGGAAGCAGTGTCACCGACCGCGAGGGTCACTACCGGTACGCCGGAACGGTACGCGTTGACGGCAGCGTTGAGCCACATTTTTCAACCGTGATGGTGGGCGCCGGGGGTACGGGCATCTGGCCCGCGTCGAGCCATCAAGCCCCATGCTGCGAATCGCCTGACGACACATTCTTCGACTTCACCGTCCGTCATGTACTAGTGGTCACGGTTAATGGACCGGCGACTCTGCACGTTGGTGAACGGACGACACTTACGGAAGTGGTTACATTCGATGATGGTCCCGTGACCCTGCTCGTCGTCTGCCCCTCGGACAACCCGGCAGTTCTCGCGCAAGAGATCGATCCGGCCGGAAACCAGAGGCTGCACGCGCTATCACAGGGCACGGCGACCGTCCTTTGCGGCTTCCTGGGCGTGCCGGCCAGAATGCAGATTCAAGTGGTCCCGTAGATGGTCGCGACGAGAACCTTTCGATTTCCAGTCTGCTCGATTTCCCGCGCAATTGGCACGCCGTAAGCATCATCAACGATCCGTATGATCGCGAGGAGGGTCATGAACTCGAAATCGGTGATGTGCTCGCGTGGCATTTCTTCACAATTTATGAACTCAACGCCAAGGGTTTGTCAAGTCTCAACGGAACCCGAACCGTATCTACGCGGATTTCATGAAGGCGCTGACGACCGTGAATGGCGGGAGATACCTGATATGTTGTCCCTTCGCTTCATGGCGCGCGCATGGCCGCTCCACCGTCACCAAAATCTGCTCCTCGCGCGGTGTCAGGCGATGGCCGAAGCAGCCACATTCGAGGTAGATGATCGCGCCGACGGGAACATCCTGGACGAAGCTCACGACTGTGTCGTTCCCGTTCTACCTTTCAGTACGGATAAACGCCCGGCCTGAGTTCGGGGCAAGGCCCTGCCCCACGATGATCGCATGGCCTTCTGCTGAAGCGTTTGCGCGCCGGTTGCTTCGTCGGTGACCTGCACACGGATCCGATCGCTTCCATCAACCTTCAGAATGCCGTTCACGACCGTGCCGAGCGTCTCCAGGTCGAACGGTGTCTGCTAGTCCAAAATGGTGACGTTCGTGTTGGTGCCATCCATCCAGACGGCTCCTCGAACGTGAAGAGACGCGTCGTTAGCGGAGCTGACTTTGAGACGGAAATGTCTCGGCGGGTTCTGCGATGTCTGGGCTGATGCCCACCTGAAATCGGGAAGGACCACCGCGATCATGAGGGTTGCGAGAACAAGGACCCGAATCTTCATACTCCCCCTTCGGCGCCGGTTATGAATTGTTGCACTATTTCATCGATGTTGGCGCTCATTTGCGGTGGATGAGCACGGCCGCGCTTGCACCAACCAGCTGGCACTCCGGATCGTCAAAGAGGCCTGGGAGGATTTGCTATGAGCCGTTCAATTCGCGCATTCTTCGCGATCTTGATCCTCGGGCTGACCTTCGGTTCGGGATGGACGCTCGCCCAGCAGCAGTCCCAAACGGCGGTGATCATTTCAGGAAGGGACATCGGGTTCCGCGTGGATCGTCAGAGAACGGTTAACGTGGGCAAGCTGAATGGCGCTTGGGTGGTGAGAATCAACGGCGAATGGGTCGAGCCGGATACTTCCGGGACGCGAAGCCTCAGCATGAAATAGATGATCCCCCATAGGGCCTATCAGCGTGATCGGATCGCGTGGCTCAATGAGCAACAGCATCAGCAATCGCAAGTCTCACACGCACGTGCGGATGATACTCACCTCTCTGCAGGTAGACCGTGCGATCAGTTACAACGGAGCGTGACCGCGGGGTCTAGGCGTGCCGCGCGGCGCGCGGGAACGCATGCCGCGACAAGGGCCGCGGCAATCAACACGGCGGCCGCGGCGACGAAGGTCAGCGGGTCGTGTGGCGTCACGTCGTAGAGGAGAGTCGCCACGAACGTCGAACCCCATGCGCTCAGGAGCGCGCCGGCGACGACACCGACGATGACGAGCAAGAGGGCTTCGGACACGACGAGCCGCACCACGTTGGCGGAGGTGGCGCCCAGCGCCATTCGAACACCGATCTCGGTACGGCGTCTCGAGACCCCGTACGATGTCACGCCGTACAGGCCCAGCCCGGTGAGCAGCAGCGCCAAGCCGCCGAAGAGCGCAGACAGCGACGCCACCAGCCGTTCCTGTGCAACGGAAGCATCGACCTGTTCGGATAGTGGTCGAAACGTCAGCGCCAGTTGCGGACTCGCCTCCGCAATCGCCGCGGCGACGCTTCTCGTCAGCGATGCGGCTAACGGCCCATTCGACCGAATGCTCAAGCGCACTGCCGCGAGGAACGGAAAATCGTCGTGCTGCGGCAACGGGAAGTACATCGTTTCGAGCGAGGAATCTCGCAACGAGCTGTACACCGCATCGGCCACCACCCCGACAACCGCGGCCGTCATTGGCTGCGTCCCGGTGAACGCCAGTGTCACGGTATGACCGAGCGGGCTTGTCCCGCCAAGAAACTTCCGGCCGAACGACTCGTTCACGACGGCCACCAGCGGAGCGCCCTTGCGGTCGGCGCTCGTGAAATCGCGGCCAGCGACGAGCGGGATGCGCAGCGCATCGAACCAGCCCGGCGAAATCAAGTTGATCGAGGCGCGGCGACGGTCGAGCGGCAGGGTGTCGGGCAATGGGACGCCGCCGGAGACGCTCTGAATCAGGTTGCCCAACCGCTCGCCGCGGACGGGCGACATCAGCGACAGGCCGGCCGAGGCGATACCCGGCATGGCGTCCACGCGTTCCTTTGCGAGCTCGAAAACGGGGATGCGGCGCGAGGCCTCGATGTCGGCTCGCTGCGCGTTGATGTCCACGACGAGCACGCGCGAGGCGTCGAAGCCCCTGTCGTGCCCAACCAGGACCACGAACGTGCGGATGAGCAACCCGGCCGTCACGATGAGGAGGAGGGACACGGCGACTTGCGCGACGACGAGCGAACGGACGCCGACGGATGGGCCGCCGGTCCGTATCGAGCGTGTTTCATCCTTGAGCGCGTCCATCGGCACGGCACGCGACGCGCGTAGTGCCGGTATGCCGCCGAAGAGAATTGTCGTCACCACCGCAATCACCGTGGTGAATGCCACGACATGGCCGTCGAGCGAAAGGTCGAGAGACGGCGTGTTCGGCGGCGCCGCCAGTCGCACCGCGAGAAAACGACTGCCCCAAGCCGCAATCAGCAATCCGCCGACGGCGCCAGTAATCGAAAGCAGGGCGCTCTCGGTGAGCAGCTGCCGCACGAGGCGGCCCCGTGACGCGCCGAGCGCGCGACGCGCACTCATCTCGTGCGCGCGGGCGGAGGCGCGTGCCAGCAACAGGCTGGCGATGTTGACGCATGCGATCAGCAGCAGCAGCGCGACAACGATCATCAGGATCGCGAGCGGCCGCTCGTACCGGCGGCGCAGCCCTGAAAGGCCAGTCGTGGCGGTTTCCAGCGTCAACGGGGACATCATGAATTTCGCCTGTTGGGGCGTAGTCCAGTTCAGGGGCACCGTTGCTTGGCGAAGCTGAGGCTGAATCGCGCGCAGCGCGCTGGTTGCCGCGGCGAGCGTCTGGCCGGGCTTCAGCCGCGCCATGATGTACAGCCAGCTGCGGTTTCGCTGATCGAGGCGCGTCTCGCGGCCGTAGAGCAATGCTTCGGTGCCGAAGGGAACGGCGACATCGAACGTGCGCCCGACCTCGGCGCCAAGGAAGGTAGGCGGCATGACCCCGACAATGGTGAACGGCACGCGTTCGAGCGTGAGCACGCTGCCGATTGCGGAGGAGGCGCCACCGTACCGGCGTTCCCAGAACTCGTAGCTTAGGACAGCAACCGGTCCATGCGCACCGCCGGCGCGCGAATCGTCGGCTGGTCCGAGAAGGCGTCCCAGCGCTGGTGCGACCCCCAGCGTCTCGAAGAACCGCCCGTTGGTCCAGAGGCCGTTGACGAACTGCGTTTCCCCGCCGCTCGAGAGGTTGAATTGTGACGTCGACCACGCCGCCAGCCCGTCGAAGAGCTCCGGACGCTGTTGCAACTCGTTGAGGAGGGGATAGCTCCAGCTGTACTGCGCGAGACCGGTCATTTGGTCCGTGGGCGCCGGATCGACGAGGACAGCCAGCCGCGCCGGATCCCTGACCGGCAAAGGCCTGAGTGCCAGGCTGTTCATCAGCGCAAACATCGCGGTGTTCGCACCGATGCCGACGGCCAGTGTCGCGACCGTCGTCAAAAAGAACGCAGGCGAGCCGCGGAACCCACGGACTGCCATCCTAGCGTCGCGAACGAGATCCTCGCACCAGCGGATGAGGAAGACGTCGCGGCATTCCTCCTTCACCTGCTCGAGTCCACCGAACTCCAGCCGCGTCCGGCGCACCGCTTCCTGGAGCGACAGACCGGCACGGATGTGCGCCTGGATCTGCTCGCCGATATGAAATCGCAGCTCGCGCTCGATCTCGCCTTCGCGGCGGCGTCTGTTCAGGAGATCTGACAGCCTGCGCATGACTACTCCGCCGTGCGCAGGATCAGCGCGATCGCATGCGCGATGCGTTCCCACTGCTCGCGTTCGACCGCGAGTTGCTTCCGGCCCCCTGCGGTGAGGCTGTAGAACTTTGCCTCGCGGCCTGTTTCGCTGTTACTCCACTGCGCCTTCAGCCAGCCGCGTTCCTCGAGCCGGTAGAGCGCCGGATAGAGGGAGCCCTGCTGCACTTGGAGGACGTCTTTGGAGATTTGCTGAAGACGTTGTGCGATGGCGTAACCGTGAATGGGACCGGCCGCAGCGACACGCAGAATCAGCATGTCAAGCGTGCCCTGGAGCAGGTCGGCTGGTTTCCTGGAAGCCACCGTAATACCTCGACAATCTACATATCACAATCGATATGTAGATTGTCAAGGTATCAGCGTCGACGAGCTATTCGTAGCGAAGGGCGCGCAACGAATCCACGTTCATCGCGCGTCGGGCCGGCACCCATGAGGCAAGGCCGGCGACGACCACAAATCCGATCGACACCATTGCGTACAAAAGCGGGTCGTTCGGCTTGACGCCAAAGAGCAGACGTACGAGCAGTCGAACAGCGAGCGATGCGATCGCCACACCGACGACCGCGCCAGCCACGGCTGTCCAGATTCCTTCCTTGAGGACGAGATTTCGGATACTTCCAGCGCGCTGCCCCAGCGCGAGCCGAATCCCGATCTCGCGCGTCCGTTGGCGTACCACATACGCGACGAGCCCATAGATGCCAATGGCCGCAAGCGCGCCTGCAAGACTGCCGAAGATTGTCATCAGCCACATGTCAAATTCCGTACGAGCGGTCGATTCGGATTGCACGTCACTCATCGACCGAATCCGCGACACTGGCAACCCTCCACTGGCGGATTCGAGTGCCTTCGCAACGGGCCGCGCCAGCGAATAGGGTTCCGGCCCGGTGCGGACAATCCACACGAGCGGTAAGAGGCGCACGTTCAGGGCCGTCACGCCATCAGGCACCTGCGCGACCGGCACATACATCGCCGGCCGTGGCTCTCGATTGAGGCCGGTATCCCGCACGTTGCCAACGATGCCGATGATCTGACGGATCGGATCCTGCTCGTATTCGGGTCGCATGCCGCGGCCGATGATCAACCGATCCTGCAACGGATCATCATTCGGCCAGAACCGCCGTGCCATCGCCTCGTTGATGATGACGACGCCGGGTGCGCTGGCATCATCGTGGACCGTGAAATCGCGACCCTTTAGAAGCGGTATCCGGAAGACATCGAAATATCCTGGCGAGACAAACGTCCAGCCGCCAAACGCGTGGGCCTGAATGCTGTTATTCAGACGTGGGACGCCGGCGCCTGCCCGGCTGCCGATCACAAAGGGTAGTTGCCACACGATTTCGAGCGGCATGCAACACGTCGTGCTTGCGGCTTGTACGCCTGCAACGGCTCGCACGCGCGCGTCGCCATCGCGCGTCAGCGCCTCGATGCCATTCCGAGTATCGAATCGCGTGCCACTCACTGACATCCGCATCGTCAGGACGTGGTCACTCGTGAAACCCGGGTTCACAGCTCTCAGGGCAAGAAACGTCCTCGTCAGCAAAGCCGCACCGATCACCAGGACCACCGCCAGTGCAATCTCGCCTACAACCAGCAGGGCACGCGAGCGCGGCCGGGCGACATCGGAGCCCCTGACGACGCCCTTCATCGCGCCCTGAACATCTGTGCGCGCGCACTGGAGAGCGGGTAACAATCCGAACGCCAGCGTCGCGAGCGCCGACATGGCGATCGTGAACGCAAGCACCCGCCAGTCGAACATGGTCCCGATGCCGGCGGACGCGATTCTCGAGATCGGATCGCTCTCACCGGCCACGAGCACGGCGTCGTTCGAGGGGTACGCGGCGAGGAATACGCGCACCGCGATAACGGCGACTACCAGGCCAAGGACGCTTCCTGCGGTCGCCAGCATGATGCATTCCGTCAGGAGCTGCCGAATGATGCGACCACGACCCGCCCCGATCGCGATTCGAATGGCGATCTCGCGTTGCCGGCCGTGGCTGCGCACGATAAACAGGCTGGCGACATTGGCGCACGCGATCAGGAGCACCAGCATGACTGCCCCAAGGAGCAACCAGAGTGAGAGCTGGACCTCGCGGGCCATCGCCTGTTGGAGCGGCTGCGCCGACCATCGCACAGCGACACGCGTGTGAATGCCCCGGCTCTGCTCAAACGCGGCCCTCGCCACCGCAAGCTGCGCGTTCGCCATGTCCAGGGTCGCGCCCGTGTTCAAGCGCCCCGAGACGAGAAAGAGGTTTCCCGCATCAATGCGATCCGGATTGATCTGAAACGGGAGCCAGACGTCCGGAAGCGGATTGAACTGCTGGCTGTCGAACCCCTCGGCGAGCACGCCGATGATCTGATACGGCGTATTGCCAAGCGTCATCGTCTGGCCGATCGCTGTTGGAGCGCTGTCGAATCGCCGTGCCCAGAGCTCATGACTCAGAAGCGCAACGGCAGGGCCGCCTACCCGATCCTCAGCACTCGTAAACACCCGCCCCACGGCCGTATGTGCCTGAAATAGCGAGAAGAACTCGGCTGATACGCGCGCGACAGGCACTTCCTCCGGCGCGCTCACGCCGGTGACATTAATGAGTTCAAGCCGATGCGCGGAGACCCCATCAAAGGCGGTCTGCTCGCGCCATGCGGTGAACTCCTGTGCGCCGGCGACAGGCGAGCTTTCTCCGCCACCGACGGTGATGAAGCGCACCAACCGGTCGCCGCCGGGAACGAGCAGCGGCCGCAGCAGCACGCCATTCACAACCGAGAAGATGGCCGTGGTCGCACCAATGCCGAGCGCGAGCGTCAGGACAACGACGGTTGTAAACCCCGGTGATTGAGCCAGTCCTCGAATGGCGTGAGACGCATCCCGCCAGAGATCATCAAGCAGCACGAACGATCTGCTCGCCCGGTGCTGCTCTTTGGCCTGTTGCACGCCGCCAATCGCCATCCGCGCTGCTCGTCGGGCTTGCGAGGGGGACAAGCCGCGCCGCCGACAGTCGTCTTCGATGAGCGCGACATGCGCGTCGAGTTCGCGCGAGAGCTCGCGGTCCGCTTCTGCCGCTCGGAAGAGGTTGTAGAGGCGCAGAAAGAATCGACGAATCCGGGCCACCTAGACTTCGTCCCCGAGAAGCTTCTCGACAAGGCCGGCGAGACGGCGCCAGCGGGCCGTCTCCTTCTCGAGTGCCTTCGCGCCGGCCTTCGTCACCGCGAAATATCTGGCGTCGCGGTTGTTCTCGCTCTTCTGCCAGGTTCCCTTGACCCACCCCTTCTGCTCCAAGCGAACGAGCGCGGGATACGGCGTTCCCTGATTGAGCACGAACCGATGGTCAGCCACCTGCTCGAGACGTGACGCGATGGCATAGGCGTGCTGCGGACCCATCGTCGCGAGCGCGCGCAGGAGGATCAGGTCAAGAGTGCCTTGAAGGAGTTCGACGCGAGTGTGTTCACTGGCCATTCAAGTGAAGACGGCGACACGATGTCACCGTTGTCACTGGCATGTCAAGTGGAGTCGTGTCAATCGCAGCGAAGTGTCAGGGCGGGATCGATGTGCGCGGCGCGGCGTGCAGGAATGTACGCGGCCAGCCACGCCGTCACGCCAAGCAGGACACAGACGCCCGCGATCGAGGCCGGATCGTACGGCGCGACGCCGAAGAGCAGCGCGCGAAGCGTGGCCGCTGCCATCAGCGCCAGAGGCACCCCGACAGCCAGGCCGGCACCGACGACGCGCAGCGCGTCGTTCACGACGTGGCGACGCACGGCACGTGGCGACGCACCGAGCGCCAGCCGCGTGCCGATTTCATTGGTGCGCTGCCGCACCGTATAGGCCAGCATGCCGTAGATGCCCAGGCCGGCAAGCAGCACGGCTGCGCCCGCAAAGATCAGAACGACGGTCAATTGAAAGCGGCGCTGCGCCGTTGCCAGCCTCTCGACGTCGTTCATCGTCCTGACGGCGGACACCGGCAGATCGGGATCGATCTCGTGGATCGCTGCACGGACGGCTGGCGCCAATGCGGGCGGATCGATGCTGGTCTTCACGGCGAGCAGCACGAATGCGGAATCGCGCTGCCAGTAGGGCGCATACGCAGCAAACCCGGGCGCTTGATCGAGGCTGACGCCACGAATGTCAGCGACGACGCCGATGACCTCGAACAACGGCGCATCGGGATTGCCACCAAAACGCATCCTCTTGCCGATCGGATTCGCACCTGACCATGCGTGCGTCGCCGTGTACTCCGACACCACCGCGACCGGTCGATCACGATCGCTGTCATCGAACAATCGTCCTGCTTTGAGCGGAATGCCCCAGGTCTTGAAGTATTCAGGGTTGACCGAGCGCACCTCGGCCAGGGGCCGCTCCAGCAACGGGATGGTCGTGCCTTCGAGCGAGAGTGCGCTGCTGGCACCGATACCGCGCAGCGGAAGCTGGTTGGCTAGCGCGACACTCGATACGCCTGCAACCGTTGCGAGACGTTCGGACACCGCGCGCTGGAACGCGGCCCGCGTCTGAAGTGTGGGATAGCGGTTCTGCGGCAGCCGAACGGCTGCCGTGAGCATATTGGTGGCGTCAAAACCCTTCTCGACGGTGAGGAGATTGATGAGACTGTGGAATAACAGCGCCGCGGCGACGAGACACACCGCGCTCAGTCCGACCTCAGCGCCAACGAGCCACTTTCGTGTGCGGCTCGCGGCGGGACCGGTGGTCGTTCCGCCGGGTCGCCGCCCCGCAGCTGTGTCCGAGGTCTTCACGCGCGCACCCCGCCACGCCGGCATCAGTCCGACAGTGAATCCGATCGCCACGGATAAAGCGAGCGTGAAGGCACACGCCGAGACGTCGAGGGACACCTCATCGAGGCGCGGCACGTCGTCAGGCGCGAAGACGAGGACGGCGCGGATCACGACGTAGCACACACCAATCGCGCCGAGGCCGCCGAGGACGCCGAAGAGGACACTTTCGGTGAGCACCCGCCGTGCCAGGCGCCATCGATCAGCGCCAATCGCCGCGCGAATGCCCAGTTCGCGCTGCTCCCCGAGCGACTTCACGAGCAGCAGATTCGCGACGTTGATGCAGCCAATCACGAGCACGATGCCGACCGCAGCGAGCAGGACCTGCAGCCCGGCACGCGATTTCTCAACGATTTGTGACTGCAGTGGCTCGACTACTGCATGAAGATCGAGCAATGCTCCACCAGCGAGTCGCTGCGGAAGCCTGGCGGAAATCGCCGCCTGTTCCGCCTCCATTTCCGCGCGCGCCTGCGGAAGACCCACACCGGTCTTCAGCCTGGCGATCGCGATGTTGTTGAAGGCGCCAATTGGATTGCGTTCGGCGTCCTCGAGGCCAAACGGCTTCCAGATCTGCGGTCGATCCGAAGGAATAGGAATCGAGACGAGATTGCGCAGCGCTGGAAACCGGAAGTCGCGCGGCAGGACGCCGTTCACCTCGTACGGCTCATCGTCCACGCGAATGGTCCGGCCCACGACCTGAGGATCAGCGCCAAAGCGTGTTCTCCAGACTCGGTCATCGAGAACGACGACCCGGTCGCGGCCGGCCGGATCCTCGTCTGCCGTGAACATCCGGCCCAGCTGCATGCGCACGCCAAGCATCGGGAACAGATTCGACGACGCACGCGCGCCAGGCAATGACTCGGGATCGCCGAAGCCGGACACGTTGACGGTCATTTCGCCCACCATCGCAATCTGGTCGAAGGATTGCGTCTCGCGCCGCCACCACTCGACATGCACCGCATTCGCCGGAAATGCGTGAAGCACGCGTGTGGATTCACTGATGACCACGAGACGGTCCGGATCTGGATACGTCAGTGGACGCAGGAGCACCGCATTGACAAGCGTGAATATCGCGGTAGCCGCGCCAATGCCGAGCGCCAGTGTCGCGCTGGCCGCAATCGCAAAGCCTGGTGCGCGCCGAAAGCCCCGGAATGAAACCCGGACGTCGCGCACGAGATCGTTCCGCCAGCGGACGACGAGCACGTCGCGACACTCCTCCTTGATCTGCTGCAAGCCGCCAAACGAACGGCGGGCGGCGGCGCGCGCTTCAACAGCCGTCATGCCTTGCGCGCGATACCGCTCCGCCAGCAGCGCCAGGTGAGTGTCGATCTCTTCGTCAAGGTCGCGCTCACGCCAGCCGCCACCCAAGAGCGCCAGTACTCGCGACAGCGCCACACGTAAAGCTGTCATGGCCGGTCCTCCAGCATCCGCGCCATCATCGCGACCGTCCGCTCCCACAGATCGACTTCAGCGGCGAGCTGCTTCCGGCCGGCCTTCGTGATCTCGTAGAACCGCGCGCGGCGGTTGTTCTCGCTCGCGCCCCACTCGCTCGCGATCCAGCCCTTCTGCTCGAGGCGCAGGAGCGCGGGATAAATCGTTCCCTGGTTCAAGGCGAGTGCCCCTTCAGCGACCTGTTCGATGCGCCTGGCGATGCCGTAGCCGTGCAAGGGACCGAGCGCCGCCAGCGTTTTCAACACCATCAAATCAAGCGTACCGTAAGGAACTTCTGCGGACGGAGGCATAATGCGTGTCATGTTGATAATCAACAGGTGACTCTCTCACGCCTCCTGTTGACTGTCAACATCTTTCGGCACAGCCCTATTGCATTCCAATACGGGCCCGGTATAGGCTCCTATGGGTCGCCAATATGGATATCGCCCGCCCCAATCAACGTCGCAAGAAGAGAATCAAGCAGGCACTCTACGGTGTCGCCGGCCTCACCGTGGCGCTTGTCATTACGGTGGGTGTCGCTAGGCTTCAGCCCGCCGCCCCGGCCGTTGAAAAGGGCACGGTGTGGATCGACACAGTCAAACGCGGGCCGATGGTGCGCGAGGTGCGTGGGCTCGGAACGCTGGTGTCAGAGGACTTGCGATGGATACCAGCTCAAACATCCGGGCGCGTCGAACGCATCCTCGTCCGCCCGGGCACGCGTGTCACAAGTGAGACGGTCATCCTCGAACTGACCAACCCCACACTCGAACAGGAGCTGCAAGATGCGGCTCTCAAACTCAAAGCCGCGCAAGCCGGGCTCGCCAGCCTCCGTGTGCAACTCAACGAAGACGCGCTCCAGCAGCGAGCGACTGCGGCGTCCATCGATGCGGACTATAAGAAGGCCGCGATGCAGGCCGACGTCAACGAGCAGTTGGCGACACAACGTCTCGTGTCGGAGCTGGTCCTGAAGCAGTCCAGGCTCGACGCGGTGCAGTTGCGTATCCGTAACGACATCGCACAGCAGCAGATCGCGCAGAGCGCGGAATCGATCGAGACACGACTCGCCGAGCGTCACGCGCAGGTCGACCAGGCGGAAGCCTTTTGGGAACTGAAGCAGCGGGAAGTAAGCGAGTTGCGCGTGCACGCGGGCGTGCCTGGCATTCTTCAGGTCGTTCCCGTCGACGTCGGTCAGCAGGTGACACCCGGCGCCAACCTGGCGCGCATCGTCAATCCGTCCAGGCTCAAGGCGGAAGTGAAGATTCCGGAGACGCAGGCCAAGGACGTGCAGGTGGGCCAGCCTGCTTCGATCGATACGCGCAACGGTATCGTCCAGGGACGCGTCACACGCATCGATCCGTCCGTCCAGAACGGCACCGTCACCGTCGACGTGGCAATGGACGGCCCCCTGCCGAACGGTTCACGGCCTGACCTGTCTGTCGATGGCACCATCGAACTCGAGCGACTTGACGATGTGGTGTATGTCGGACGGCCGGCGTTCGGGCAGGAACAGACCGCGGTCTCGTTGTTCAGACTCCAGCCCGGGGGCATCGCGACGCGCACGCAGCTGAAGCTGGGCCGCAGCTCCGTCAATTCGATCGAGGTCGTGTCCGGCGTCAATCCGGGAGACCAGGTGATTCTCTCCGACATGTCTGCGTGGGAAGGGTTTGATCGTATCCGCCTTCAATAGGAGTCAGTGCATGGACTTCAGTGGCCCACCGCCCGTTGTCAAGCTGGAAGGCGTGACCAAGGTCTTTGTGACCGATGAAGTGGAAACGCACGCGCTCTCGAACGTGAACATCGAGATCGCACGCGGCGAGTACATCTCGATCGCTGGACCATCAGGATGCGGTAAGTCCACGCTCCTCTCGATCATCGGGCTGCTCGATTCGCCGACGACCGGGGCGTATGCATTGAACGGCCGACCGGTCGAAGACCTGTCGCACGAAGAGCACGCAAAGATTCGCAATCGGGAGATCGGGTTTATCTTTCAGAGCTTCAACCTGATTGGCGACCTGAGTGTGTTCGAGAACGTCGAACTCCCGCTTACCTATCGCGGCATGGGCACTCGGGAGCGTCGTCAGCGTGTCCAGGACGCGCTCGAGCGCGTCGGAATGGCGCATCGCGCAAAACATCTTCCCAGCCAGCTTTCGGGCGGACAGCAACAGCGTGTGGCCGTGGCCCGAGCCGTCGCGGGCGAGCCGGTCATCCTGCTCGCCGACGAACCGACCGGCAACCTGGACTCGAAGAGCGGCGAGCAGGTGATGGAACTCCTCAAGGAGGTTCATGACAACGGCGCCACCATCTGCATCGTCACGCACGATTCCCGATACGCCAGGCACGCCGAGCGGAGCATTAACCTGTTTGACGGAAAGGTCGTCGACTCCCCTTTTAGGGATGCGAGCGTCCCGCAGGACGCCATCGCCCCGATGCAGGCATCGCTATGAGCCGTAAGAAGGACGTCTGGCAGGGCACGCTGGCGCTGATGGTGTTAAAAACGCTGGAGGCCATGGGCCCGATGCATGGCTATGGGATCGCCCGCCGTATCGAACAAACGAGTGGCCACCTGCTCGCGTTGAACTACGGCACGCTGTATCCGGCGCTCCTCAAACTCGAGCAGGAAGGCTACATCAGCGCGGAGTGGGGTGTGTCCGACAACAACCGGCGAGCGCGCTACTACACGCTGACCAAGACCGGACGAAAGCAGCTTCAGCGAGAGGTCAAGGAATGGGAGGCGACGACCGCCATCCTCGATCGGTTTCTCGAACCTGAAGGAGGTCATTGATGCGCAGCTTGCGCGCGTTCTTCGTGCGGCTTGGCGGCGCGTTCCGGCGGAGGCATCGCGATCGAGAGCTGGCCGATGAGCTGAATGGCCATCTCGAATTTGCGACCGAGGAATACGTTCGTGACGGTTTCAGCCTCAACGAGGCCCGAAGGCAGGCACGGCTGGATCTCGGCGGCTTGACGTCCGCCACTGAACGATGCCGTGAACGGGCGCAACTCCCCTGGCTTCATACGGTGCTCCAGGATGCGCGTTATGGGCTGCGAATGATGAGGCGAAGCCCTGGCTTCACTGCGGTTGCGGCCCTGACGCTGGCACTTGGCATCGGCGCCAACACGGCGATGTTTTCGCTTCTTGACGCCGTGTTGTTGAAGCCGTTGCCGGTACCGGGCGCGGATCAGCTCTTTGTGGTGTCGACGCCTCGCATTGGAGACACCGGGACGGACCTCGGACCCAATGGGCGGGCGATGCGCTTTTCCTATCCGGCCTTTCAACGATACGCCGCAGCACTTACCAGGCCCGCTTCGCTTGTGGCCATGTCTAGGGTCGCATCGTTTTTCGTTCGTACGGGTTCGGAGCCGCAGGGGCAATACGAAGACGTTCAGCTCGTATCAGGTGACTTCTTTCCGATATTCAAACCTGCTCCTCAACGCGGGCGGCTTCTGACCATGGCGGACGAACGCGACAGCGCTCCCGTCGCGGTGCTGAGTGACTTTCTGTGGCGACGGCGATTCAACGCCTCCGAAGACGTCGTTGGAAAGACGATCAACATCGGCGGCGCCGCGGTCACGATTGTCGGGGTGCTCGAACCCGGGTTTACCGGACCGTGGACTGAGTCCCGCGTCGGTATCTGGCTGCCGCTTCCATTGCAGCGCCCAATTCGCTATGCGCAGCACTACTCGTCGTCGAACAGCGATTCGGACGCGTCTTTCCTGCCTCAGGAAGGGGTCACCTGGCTGCAACTGGTCGGGCGTTCTCCAGGCGATCTCGAATCCGTCCGCCGCCAGATCGAGGCGATTCACCTGCCACGACTCCAGGCGGCCGCTGCTTTGTCGAATCTCACCGATCGCCGGCTGAAGGAACGCTTCATGAGCGAGAGGATTGCGGTCAACTCGTTCAGAGGTGGGTTCTCGGGCCTGCGGGATCGATTCTCACGGCCGCTCCTCTTTCTCGTGGCCATGGCCGGCGTGCTCATGCTGATCGGATGCGCGAACATCGCGACGCTGCTCCTGGCGCGCTCGGCTGCGCGGCAGCAGGAATTCGCCATCAGACGGTCGCTGGGCGCGAGCGGATGGCGTCTGGGAAGGCAAATTCTCGTCGAGAATCTGATCCTCGCATTTGTTGCGGGCTCCATCGGGATCGCTGTCGCCTACGAAATCTCGCGAGGGATCGCGCTGCTGATGCTCGACGGGAGCGCCTTGACCAGCGCATTCTCATTCGACGGCCGCGTCGTTGGTTTCCTGGTGATCGCAACGCTAGCGACCGCATTCCTCGCGGGTATTGGCCCGGCGGTTCGCGCGTCGCGCAACCGGGCTCCGGGCACGATTGCGAACGGCGGCCAGCGTGTGGCCCGCGGCGTCAGCGCTTCCGGAATGCGCGGTCTCGTCGTCCTTCAATTCGGCCTTTCCCTCGTCCTGGTACTTGTCGCAACGATGGCCGCGCGAAGCCTTCTTACGGTGAGGGGCGTAGATCCGGGATTCGATCATGAACGACTGGTCCAGGTACATGTCGAGGTGCGGCCCGTTGCCGACAAGGCCGAGGACGTGCTCCGTTTGCAGGGGCGTCTCACCGACGGCGTTCTCGCTCTTCCTGGCGTCGAGTCTGTCGCGTTCGCCTGGTGCGACCTTGCTGGCAATTGTCGGAGTGACTCGGACTTTCACGTCGAGGGATATGCGCCGGCCCCGGGTGAGCGGGTGAACTTCCTGGAAAACCGCGTGTCGCCCACGTACTTCGACGTGGTCGGCATGAGGCTGCTGGCCGGACGCAAGTTCGACGATCGCGATCGCGAGGGCACGAACTGGCGCGCGACGGCGGTCATCAACAAGGTGCTGGCGGAACGCTATTTCCACGGACGCGACCCGATTGGACAACGGCTGGGGTACAAGGAAGCTGACACGGTCATCATCGGCGTCGTTGGCGATGCCCGGGTACTGAATCCACGCGAACTGCCGCAGCCCATGGTCTTTTATCCCCTGCCGAATGGACCAGGGCCGCTCACGCTCGTTGCGCGAACGTCTGCCGATCCTCGCGGTATCGCAGGCCAATTGGCGTCCACCATCGCGCGAATCGATCCGCGAATTCCCGTTGGCATCGCAAGAACATTGGACGAGCAACTGGAGCGCGACGTGTCACAGGACCGGCTGACCGCGTACGTGACGTTCGTGTTCAGCGGGATGGCGCTCGTGCTCGCGGCGATTGGTCTCTATGGTGTCATCGCGTATGGCGTGGCGCGCCGTACCAGCGAAATAGGCGTGCGCATTGCCATCGGCGCCACACGGTCGACGATCGTTCGACTCATACTCGCCGATGGCAGTCGAATGATCGCGGCTGGCATCGCCACCGGCCTCGTCGGCGGTGTGCTGTCTATGAAGGCGGCATCCGCTTTTATCTTCGAAGCAAGCGATAACCTGCTCATCGACGCTTCGAGTGTTGGTGTCCTCGTCATTGTTGCCTTGGTGGCTTGTTATGTTCCAGCGCGGCGGGCCGTGCGACTGAATCCGGTTTCCGCGCTGCGGGCCCAGTGATGCGCAGCTTGCGCGCGAGGTCTGCGCAGCTTGCCGCTTCACTTGCGAACCCGACTGCGCGATCGAGCGCTGGCCGATGAACTGAATGGCTATGTCGAGTTAGCGATCCAGACCAATAGGCGGCCGGGTATCACGCTCAAGTACGCTCGCCCTCACGCGCTGAGCGAACTCGGGGGCGTGGTATCAACGTCCCAGCAATGTCGTGAGAGCAAGGGATTGCCCTCGTCGAAGCCCTGCTCCGCGATGTGTCTTACGCGTGTCGAACCTTCCGCCACAACCCAGCGTTTGCGATAACAGCGACACTTACAGTCGCCCTCGCGATCGCCGCGAGTCCCAGAGGTAACTAGGTTGATTTACCACTCTTCAATCAGGCCATGGACTGTCCAGTGCATCGGCGGGTCTACGTCGAACGATTCATGAAGCGTAATCGCGAGCGGATCGATATCCCACAACAGATGCGGCGTCACATACGTGCGTTTTCGACGCCGGTTTTGTGGCCTTATGTAGACTATGCCTGTCGCGTCGCACGCTACGCCCCTGCCGCTTGATCTGCACGGTCCCACGCGCCACTCTAGCGCCGCCATCGGCTCGAGGACGCCCAAACCATTCGGCCACCAACCCATTCCCAAGTAAACACATTCGCATCCGCATTTCCCGCTGAGAGCAACCCCGCGCGGCAACTTGCGTAGCATCCGTTTTTCCATCCCGTGAACTATCTCGCTGTTTCGCAGACCGCGCCCCGAGGCATCGGCGCGCCTTTCCCTGCCCGCCCGTCCAGATACCGCAGCGCATTCAGCAATATTCCCCAGAGGCCACGAAGCAGAAGCGGCGGGTGTTTACGCGCGCGACGCCGACTCGTCCGACAGCTCGTCGAAACTCGCCACGCCGCGCGCTGACCCGCCTGCAGCAGCGGCTGCCAGGGCTTGAACGTGATGTTCGCGGACCACGCAATCGATTGAAGCGACCTCGGTCGACGCAGGGGTGCTGTCAGGGGTGCGCGTCGAATCAGGCGTCGCCCGACTGACCTCGTATGTCGCCATAATGGCTGCGTTTTCGCGAATCTCGTTCCCGAGCAGGCGGTCAATGTACTTCTGCGTTTCGTCGATGCTGCGGTGGTCGAGGAATGCCATCACGCGACGAATATCCCTTCCCTCTTCATGCTCATACAGGCGACAAGCCGCTTCAGCACGCAGGTCATGGAAATGAAGGCGATTGCGGGCGCTGCAGTCCAAGCCCGCCCGCTCACATGCCGTCCGCCACGCGTTGCCCAAGAAGTCATTCTCCGAGTATGCGACGCCCGCCTTATCCGAGTTCTTCGACCCCTGCAGCGTCGTTTTGCCAAAGACGTAGCACTTGGGACCGAACACGCCCAATGATTCGAAAAGCCGTCGTCGACGATCGACGATCTGCCGTGTCAGAGGCGTGCATGCCTTCACCGATCGGCGCCGTCCCTTCATCTTTGACCCAGGCACGCGGAACACACCGTGGGCTCCTTCCGCCTCATCGAAATCCTCAAACTGCAGCCGCCGCAACGTACCGCGACGCCAGCCGAGGGACAGCGTGAAATCCGTGCAGTCTTTCACCAGCTGCATTCTATGACTGCGCGTGGAAGCGTCCTTCAGGTACGCGAACAGTTTGGCCTCCTCGCCTGGTCTCAGTCGCCGTTCTCGGTGTGGCACGTCTGAAGCACGAGGCACCTGCGACCTGATCACACGCGATCGCGGATTGAACGGTGGCTTCTCGAGATAGTTCCATTCGATCGCCTTGTTTATGATCGCGAGAAATGAACCCCAAAACGAACGAACGTACGCCTGACCTGCCCGCCGTGCTCTGAGGACATCAAAGAGCTTCTGTGCGTCCTCGATGCAAATGTCGGCGAGCGCCCGAGTCGGGCCAATCCATTCACGGATCTTGTCGTAGCGGTATTTCAACGCACGGGATAGCTCGTGACCTTCGGCTTCCCGCCGGGGCTTAGCGTAACTGTCGACGTACCGGTCGACCAGCTCGCCCCAGGTTTTTGGAGCGGAAGTCGCTGACTTGTTGCTACGATCGCGCCATTCCAGGTACTTGCCGTTTAGATCGACGTCCGCAACGAACTGGCTGTGAAGGCTTAAGGCCTGTGACCATGTCCCCTTGCCGCGAAGCCTGATGTTCGGAAAGTAAGCCTCAAGAGCTACACGGATGCGACCGGCGGGGACCGCCACGACCCGCCCCGCGACGCCGATGCTCATCACTTTTCGTTTTAGTACAAACCGGTACGGGCATCCACAATGTCGGCCGTGCGCCTTACAGGTTGTCTGTTTCTTCTTCTCGAGCATACTCTGCCGGTTCTTCGTCTAAAGTGTAGTTGTGCGCCGAGCGGGTTGCCGCTCGGCCTCTAAGCATTCACGGCTGTGATGGCCGAAAGGTCAAGCGGGGCGTGACATCTGTGCCGGAGCGGCCGCAACTAGAAGCGAGGGCATTCGATCAACGGCAAGCTCCGAGAGGGCACCTGCGCCGATTACGACGTCCACCAGGTCCTCGACCGATCTGAGCAAGTTCTCGTCGATTCGTTCAAACATTTGACAAAACAGGTCGTACTGCTCGTCCCCATCTTCAGCGTCCAGATCCAGCCCCTGACGCACAAGTGCCTCACACAGCCCAAGGTAATCCGACTGGGCGCCTAAGGCCGACAAAATGCTAAGCGGTCCCTGATATTCCGATGGGACGCACCACCCCTGCTGGTTGACCGAGTTTTGAAAGTCGCGGAAGAGCGGCATGACGAGTTCAACGTATTCATCAAGAAGGGAATCCAAGTGCTGACATCTCTCTAAAATCACGGTATCTCCTACCCCAATTGGTCGTTGCCGATGCTAGAAGAAGAGCGCCTCTGGGAAATAAGCCAAAAAGAGCGTATGAGCCGCAAGTTCGGGCCGAATCTCGCAGCGTCCGCCCTAAAGGACCCGGTCGCCGATCCGCTGCTCGCGATGATCGCTGAACTTCACGGAAGGAGCCGCGCTCGCATTACCCAACTGGTTCGCGAATGCCGGATCCTTAGTCCAAAGGATCAAAAACGACTCATTGCGATCGCGGCTTCATGGGCACGGGAAGCGGATCCGTTGGCCGCCGAGCTGGGTGAGCGCTTCGGACGCAAGGAGGTTAGGTTTAGCGAAGTCCCGGCCGCACGTGCGTGGTCCGACCTCATATTGGACCGCTGACATCGACTGCGGTGGCGAATCGCCACCTCGACCAACGCGCCGTTTTCGATCCATTCCTTCTTGATCCGGTACTCCCGTCCGAATCTGACAGCGCGCAAACGCCCCGTTTTGATTGCTCGATACACGGTATCGACGCAACATCCCAAGTACGCAGCTACGTCAGATGGCTTTAACAACTCGGTGATCATGTGGCCCAGTTCTAGGCGAATCGCAAGTCGCCGGCATGCGACGCGCCAATTCCGTCTAAATGTCTATCGGTCTTGTGTCGGCGAAACGCTGAAGACTGTCGGCGTTCACTAGAACGGGTCCGACCAGCTATTGTGATTATTGCACAGATACGTTGTGTGTGTCAATTCCTGGCGACATTCGGATACGATCGATCTCGTGACAGCTCGCGCTTCAGTCCGCTACGACCGCAGCTACGCTGAAATCCTTCGGGATCGCATGCACAGTCGACGTGAAGGGGCAATGAGCACTCGCGATTTGGCGAAACTCACCGGCCTGTCTTACGAGCACCTTCGAAAACTTCTGCAGGGTCAGCCGATCGTGACCAAGCCGGTGAATCAGCTGATCGCCAAACATCTCGATCTCAGCGAAGACCGCCTCTGGACCATCGCGCAGAGGGAGCGCATGATCCAGAAATTTGGCGAGGCTGTCACTGCGTCGGTCCTTGAGGGGACCGCATCCGATCCGCTGCTCGCGTCGATTGCGACAATTCAAGGAGCGAATCGCAACCGACTCGCCGAGCTCGTTCAGAATTGGCCGCGGCTCGGAGCGTCAGATCAGCAACGAATCGTCGATATGGCCGGCACTTGGGCCGGTCCGCCGCCGGATCCGCTGGCCAAAGCGCTCGACCATCGGTTTGGACGGAAGAAATGAGCCGACCCAAAGTGTTCTCTCTACTTCGGACCCTGCTCTCGTTCCTTGGTCCAGGCGACCCGTTGGCGAACGCCTCCGTTACCGGTTCGCAGATACACAGATAATCTGTTGACACACGACTGTTGATGTGCTAGGCTAGGTGTAATCAATGCTGTTATGCCGCCTGACAGAGTGCGGTGAAATGCAGCATGACGGTTTGCACAGTGTGCAACCGTGTTTCATGGGCAATGAGAGGGCTCCGCTGTCAGGCTGCGTCTAGCGCGCGATAGTCGACTTGCGACCCTTGACCTCGGCTTGCGTTCGCCTGATTGGGCGCCCGAGGTGTGGCGAATCTCGCCTAGACGAGATCGTTGACCGTTGGACCAATAACCGGAAGTGCCGGTTGGTCGCGAACAGACATCGCGATTTTTCGCGATACGGTACCGGGCAACCGCCGTCCTCCCCAAGGCCGAGAAGGCCACGAGGTGTCGTCATCAGGGTGTCTTCGAGCCAGGCAGGGGCAAAGTGTCTTCGCGCTCGTGCTACTAAGTACCAACTAGCTAATTAGTACCGATGTACGTACTACGATACGTACACTGATGCGACGCGACAAGCGCGTCGCGGTGTTGATCAGTCGGATCACGAAACTGGATGAAATGCTCTCGTAACGACCGTACCGCCAAACGTTAGGACCTGGTGTACATCGGTACGCTTGCCAAACCCTCCCTATAGTCCCTCCCTATGGCGCTGCCACCCGGTGGGACGACTTTTTTTCAGCGCATGAGCGGAAGCAGAATTCTGATTGCTAGGGGTATTGTGGACAACAGGCCTGAACTTAAACCAAAGCGAACCCGCGAATTGCGTCAGCCTGCCGCCGAAGACGGCAAGGACCAGTCCAGAAAGTGTAGCCAGCGCGATCTAGCCCGCATCGTGGACGTCTATTGCACACAAGTGCGAGCGCACTCAAGGGCGCAGCTGCTCGGAATATTTCAGCAGCTTCGTCGGATCGTCGACGGACAGGGCCTGACGCTGGACCAACTCCAGACAGCGATGGACCACTACATTGCCGACATCGAGACGACACAGCTGGATATTCGGTTCCGCAAAAACATACGGACCTTCTTCACAATTGAGAACGTGAAGGCATGGCAACAACCACTCGTCCGCCGGAATGCGAATCGGGAGCACCAAGATCCGGCTCTCGATATCTTCGATCGGTTCGACCGATTCATGGAGCAGCGCCGAGTTAATGGGGGATGACGACAGTTCCGTCGGCATGGGGCGGCACCGGCTCCCGACGACGTTTTCGTGCCTGACTTAGGTTGTCGGCCAAGTACACTTGATTCCTGGCGACGCTGGCCGCTGTAGCGATATCGGCGGACCGAAGGGGTCTAGTGGGGAGTCGAAACAAGACTCGTCCTGGGGCATTCTATGCGGCCTGCCCATATTTGTTCGTTTTGCGGCCGACGCGAACAACGAGATCTTGTCATAGGCCAACGCCCTTAGAGACAAACCTACCACTGTTACAGTCCGCGCCACATGGCCTTGGTCACTTCAGGGCCGACATAGGCCGTCTCGAGGGTGCCTTTCCTTACCTCAAAGCGACACAGACCGTCGCGGAAGCCGCTTAGATCAGAAAACCCTTGTCCGGATCCCGCCCATACTTGGGCCCAATTTCGCCTCCAGCCAGGACCGGCCAATTGGCGGTCATCGGAATAAGAATCGTCGCTTACTAAGAGGCTAAAAACATCGCTTTCACAGGTGTTTTAGTGGTTTACGGCCTCGAGCGCGAAACGGCCAAGTAATCGGTCAACCGACGTCCTCTAGGGCCTCTCAAGACCTGCCCATATCCGTCCGGACGCGTACCGTAGAGCGCAAACCAGCTACCGGGGACCCGGTGCCGCGCCCCGCACACGTCGGTCTACCCTTAAGGGGCTGACGCGCTGGACACGAGTCAGCGACGTCCGTTGGCAACGACATGCCCGGACTATCAGTGATCGTATTTAGTTCGGGCAAGCGTATATCGCGCCGATCGCGACTCTGGTGTCCATCTTTTCCCTTGAAAACGGCGGAAGGGCTCCGTTGACGTGGGCGACTCGCGGCATCGACCCGCCAGCACCGGACCCCACACACGCGCGTAGGCTGCCTTAACCCTCACGTTGTTGCGGATTGTGCTATGGAAACCTGCCACGCTGTGCTACAGCGGCCTTATTCGTTAGTTCCGAAAGTCAAGGCGACACCGGCGCGAACGCAGGCGCCCGTACCGGTCGATAAGGCGCGTCGCACTGCGAACCCGAACGGGCTGCATCCAACTCTCTCTCGGACGGACGCGAACTCGGTGCGCCGCACCCCAGTGCCAAAATTGTCAATCATAGGACCGCCTGAAAGCGGCCGGTCGGGATTTGCCCTTGATTTCAAGGCCTCAAAGGCACGGGCCGACGGCGCCGGCAATGCCACCTTCCTCGACAGCGTTGCACAGTGTTAGGAACTCAATGGATGGCGCATCCTCCCGAACAGCTTGCGCGCAGGAGGGTCCAATTCGGCGGGGAACAGAAAAGCCGCTCGAATCGCAACGTCCGCTGCGCGTCTTGCCCACCTTCTGGCGTACTCCCATTGGCCCGATTGAAAGAAACGCTGCGCTGGCTTGTCTAAGCGGGTCTGTCACGAAGCGAGGTAGTCGGTAACGAAAACAGCGTCGCGGTGAGTCGTGACAACCAGCCTACGCAGTCAAGGCAGAAGAGTCGAACATCTTGAGTAACAGTGACCGAAAGGAGGCGATCAACCCAAGACTTCGGCCTCGAAATCAGGATTCCAACGATCGCGAGAACGACTTCGAATTGCGACGCCCCACCGGGCGAGTACGCATCGCTGCGGCAGGCATCGCTCCTCGAGACAGTGAGTGTCCATTTGCCGAAGGTCCGTATCGAGTGGGGGCCGCCGGTTAGCTGTCTTGAGATCGTCGAGCCTTCATCCCCTTCGAACTGCGGACCGGCGCGCCTTTTCGTCGGTTCTGAAGCCCTCGGATTCTGGGCTGCCGGAGTCCTCGGAATCGAGGTATGAGTCCTCGGGACCACTGCACAATTGGTTGGTTGGGCGAAACAGACGAAATCCTAGAGCGTTCCGCAGTCGCCGAGACCAGGCTCGTCGCGATCGAGCTCTACCATGACCGACGGTGACGGCGCGCAAGAACGTCGAATCCTCGCCCGCGTCGGAGCTGAGGGTCCTCCTCGGCGGAGGCGGGGCCGAATCCTGCGGCATTCGACTCCGATTTAGTACAAACCGGTACGGGCATCCACAATGTCGGCAGGTTGTCTGTTTCTTCTTCTCGAGCACTACTCTGCCGGTTCTCCGTCTAAAGTGTAGTTGTGCGCCGAGCGGGTTGCCGCTCGGCCTCTAAGCATTCACGGCTGTGATGGCCGAAAGGTCAAGCGGGGCGTGACATCTGTGCCGGAGCGGCCGCAACTCGAAGCGAGGGCATTCGATCAACGGCAAGCTCCGGGAGGGCACCTGCGCCGATTACGACGTCCACCAGGTCCTCGACGGATCTGAGCAAGTTCTCGTCGATTCCTTCAAACATTTGACAAAACAGGTCGTACTGCTCGTCCCCATCTTCAGCGTCCAGATCCAGCCCTTGACGCACAAGTGCCTCACACAGCCCAAGGTAATCCGACTGGGCGCCTAAGGCCGACAAAATGCTAAGCGCTCCCTGATATTCCGATCGGAGGCACCACCCCTGCTGGTTAACCGAATTTTGAAAATCGCGGAAGAGCGGCATGACGAGTTCAACGTATTCATCAAGAAGGGAATCCAAGTGCTGACATCTCTCTAAAATCACGGTATCTCCTACCCCAATTGGGCGTTGCCGATGCTAGAAGAAGAGCGCCTCTGGGCAATAAGCCAAAAGAGCGTATGAGCCGCAAGTTCGGGCCGAATCTCGCAGCGTCCGCCCTAAAGGACCCGGTCGCCGATCCGCTGCTCGCGATGATCGCTGAACCTCACGGAAGGAGCCGCGCTCGCATTACCGAACTGGTTCGCGAATGCCGGATCCTTACTCCAAAGGATCAAAAACGACTCATTGCGATCGCGGCTTCATGGGCACGGGGAGCGGATCCGTTGGTGGCCGAGCTGGGTGAGCGCTTCGGACGCAAGGAGGTTACGTTTAGCGAAGTCGGGGTCGCACGTGCGCGGTACTCCGTCCGAATTTGAGAGCGCGTAAACGCCCCGTTTTAATTGCTCGGTATACGGTGTCGACGCAACATCCCAAGTACGCCGCGACGTCAGATGGCTTTAGAAATCCCGTGATCATGCCGCCCATTTCAAAGCGCTTCGCAAGTCGGCGACTTGCGGGCTGCGTCCCCTCCCAAATGTCCCCCGTTGGTCTTGTATCGACGAAAAACGAGAAGAACTCTGATTACACGATGACATGTGTATCATGTGATTTATGATTATCACACAGATATTGTGTGTGTGTCAATCGCCGGGTATTCGGTTACCATCGATGCGTGATGGCTCCGGAGTCCAGTTCGCTACGACCGCAGCTACGCTGAAATCATTCTGGAGCGGATGCTGGAGCGCCGGCGAGGATCACCCCAGCCGGGACGTTGGCGCGATCTGATCGCCTGCCTCACCGAATTCGGCCTCTAACGTGCTTTGCCGATGCGTTTGCGCGAACAGGCTTGCTCGTCGGTTCCTTTTGCACACTGTGCAACCGGCGCCGTTCCCGCCGACGTTTCTCATTTTGATGCCAAAATCGGCTCGGTTCGCCTGAGAACGGGAAGATTTCTTCGACAAAACCGACGTTAGCGTCATGACTCCAGCGCCAGAAGCGGAGCGCTGGCTGCCGTACGGGACCGGCTGTACGCCTTCGACGCCAGGTTCACTCCGCTTCGCCGAAACGATGGCGCATCGGAGATGACGACGAGTGCCGTCAGCGCTTTGTCAGACCTTTGGTTGCTCAAAGCCGGTCGTCTGCGGGCGGTAGTAAGAGGTTGCGGACGGCGAGAGCTACAAATGCAGGTCAAGGTGTCACGTCACCGCGCTTCGGCAGGTCGTACCCTGGCAGCCTGCTTCCCAGCCCGCCGATGGTCTTGCGAAGCGCTCTGCGGATCGCAAGGGCATCGCCGAACGCCTCTGTCAAAACCTTAACCTTGAGGTGAGTCGTTGACGAAACGGCGCCGGGATGCAGAAATTGCAGCCAACCAGGCGTGTTCGTGCTCCCCCACAACCAGTTCTCTTGTTCTTAGGGCGATGGCGCTCGGAAGCCGCGAGTCGTGACAACTACGAGTCCTCGGAACCAGGCAAATCCTCGGGATTCGACTCCGAATCATCGTCACCGGCGCCGTCCTCATATGGGTTACCCTGCAAGCGGGTGGGGAAAATAGCCGCTACCAGCGCCGCAGACCGCACGCACACCAGATTGTCGTCGGCATCCTCCAATATTAGGGGCTCGTCGGGACTCGAGACGCCTTCAGCCTGGCCGACGAAATCCCACAACGTATGGAAATTGATTTCATTTTCAGGGTCGGACGGATCAAGTACGTCGGGCTCGAGCTCCACCTCCATCGGCGTCTCCCGGCCTACTGTGTAGAGTCGCATCGAGTGCGACTTCTGGCCCATCCGGCGCAACTCCCGCTGCTCCTCGATGTCTGGCGGGCCGAAATCAACCACTTCGGATACAACTGCCAGATGACTCCCGTTCAAGACGTACGTGAACCCATCTTCACCGTCGAACACGATGAAGGGATCCTCTGGAATAGCCAGTTGCGACCAGCGTTCGATGCGATCCCCCTCCCCGTTCGTGATCCGCACCTGCAGACGCAGCCCATTTGTGAAGAGGATCTCGACATCCCGTTGCATGTCGACCCAGCTCGCGCTCACGGGAACATTCGCGTGTGCCTGTTTTCTTTTGGTTGCGCGCACAGATGCCATATTCACCGGCTTCGATGCTCCAGTAGTACCAAGGCGATGTCCTCGAGAATTCGATGGTCCCGTGCGCTTAGCTGTTTCCATATCTCGTCCAACCTTCTCTTTGGAATTGGTGTCTGATCACCGCCGAACCGGGCCGTCATCTTCTCTGCTTGAACCAGTTGCCACATGTCGGTTTCATCTAGGCCTAGCGCCTTGCACAACCGTTTGTTGAATTTCGGGCTGATGTAGTGAGTCTCGCCGTTGTAAGCCTTTCTGACATGCTCGTAGGAATAGCCCACGCGACGTGCGAGCTCACGGACGGCCATGTGCCCCAGGCTGCTGGCTCCCGTCTTCATCGCACGACGGACTCGCGCCGCGTACGACAGCGAGTCGTCCTTGAGATTTCGACTTCCCCTTCGCACCCAGGTATTTTGCACCATGGTGCATGTGCGAATCCAGCGAAAAATTGCACTCCTGACTACCATTTTCTGTGTATTTTAATCCATGGTGTATGGCCATGAACCGGTAGGCACGAGCACTATGGTCAAGTGCCGCCGAGGAGGGGAACAGACGCCTATCTGCAGCGTCTAGGGCGTCGGATCCGTGAGCTTCGACGGTCCAGACAGTGGACTCAAGAAGAACTCGAGGGTCGCGCTAAACTGACCGCTCCTTACATCAGCCGCATCGAAACCGGGCAGCAAAACCCCTCGGTGCTTGCGCTGAGGCACCTCGCAACGGCATTCGGACTTACGTTGAAGGAGCTACTTCCCGATTAGTGACCTGTGGCACTAATTGGTGCCGGTGCGTGGTGGCAGCCGGAGAGACCAATCGGTTTCGCGCACTCTTTCCGCGCCGCTCCCGACAACAGCACTCCCAGCCTCTGAGACCTCTTTCGTCGTCGCATTTGCACACTGTGCAATGAACGGTTCTTCTTTTGGCGAGGCAGGACGCTCTTCGTAGCCGCTTACGACGATTCGGTCGGATTCGGTGCTGTTCGATCAACCGGAAGATCTGGCCTCACCCGAACAACCCGGACAACCCACCGAGCTGTGGTTGCAGGAGCTGGGCAGGGGTCACGCCTTGACCGGAGTCGCCTACTTGTCGGGGGGTTTCCCGCGGTGCCCACGATGTACTTTTCGTTGCACCGTGCTCTATAGCGTTGGCCGATTCGTGGCTCGCGCGCCGACGGCACCGAGGCCTCACCTTGCCTCCCGAACGCTGCAGAATTACAATAATTCCCTTGGCGTCGCGGCGCGCTCGCGAGGATGCTCGGCACGTCGCAACGGATTGGGCCTTCCTGGCCAAAGAGGAGACGGGGAAAGGGCAGTTCGAACGCTCCCGGGATCGATGGGCCAAACGTTCCGCGTACCTCCTTCCGCCGGCCGCTCAGGGTTTCTCCTCGTAGTAGTCGGTAAACCAACGCTCGGCGAGCGGGCTGTAGCGGTTCGCGTTGATGTTGCGGAAGAACACCGTCCCTTAATCGTTCCCGCAGGTGTATAGATGATCTTCGTCGCTGCCGCTCCGTAGTGTTCAGCGCCTGCGACGACCAGGGACGCACCGAATCGCCAACAACCAACCTGACGGCGAACGTAGTCTCGCTATCAGAGCGGTCAGAACACATTCCGTCGCCCTCCCGCCCCACGGCGAAGCCCACGACGGCCGTCCAGCAGTGGATCAGAGAACTCGGTTCAGGGGTCGGTTCGGATGTCTGGGGCGTTGGCGCGCTCGCACATCTGGGACGACCATCTGATTCGTGACGAAACCACCCTCGGCACGATGACGACCGCACGGAGCTGAGGCTGTAGCCATCGACGCAGGCACTTCAGTCGCGTTTGCTCCATAGCAGTTTTCGGGATCAGGTCATCGCCGTGATCGGGCGTCGGCGCTGCCTGAACGCCCCTCACGGTCGAGACTTGCCCATCGGCCAAGCTACCTCGCCGACAGGCACAGTACGGGCATAGCCACCCAGGAAACCATTGACGCTACGATTGTTAATACCAGTGATGGGGTTCGGAGAACCTCCAGCCTCTTCTTCGTACTACGTCCCGCAGTCGTCGTTCGGACGACTTCCCGGTTCCACTCGCGCCTTCGATCGGCCGGTAGTAGAAGGTTCGTCGTGGACCTGCCGCCAAATCAGCTGGGGCCTGGATGGAAGCTACGAACAGGGACCGATCGCTGACTGGACAAGTTGTCCAGGACAAGATGGACATGTCAGAGGACACCTGGACGGACAGGACCGCAGGCGCGTAGCGGCGGTGGGAAACATCACCGCCATAGGCGGACGGCCCACGCGCGCGCGACATTGGATCGCCGCTCGTTTATTGCCTTACGATGAGTTGCGGAAGGGGCGGGGCCGACGAATAGGCCGAGTGTCTTGCAGAAGACAAGCGGCCTCAGCAATAGCCTGAGACCGCTTGTCGAGTGAGCGATTCAGTGGAGGGTAGGATTTGCGCGCCGGCTATCTGAAATCACCGGAACCCTTCCCACCCTTGGATTCGGTGTTTCCGCCGCCTTTAGATTCGCTGTTCCCGTTCCCACCACCACCGCCTTTTGGTTCAGCGTTACCGCCCTTGGACTCGCCGCTGGACCCGGCGCCATGCAGTTCCTTTGCGCGATCGGCGGCCTCACGCGCGTCTCGGGCATTGGCTTGCGCAGTCGCATTGTCAGGAAACTCACGAGCGGCGGCCTCCGCGCGCTTCGCGCCGGCTTCAGCAGTCGCCACATCGCCAGTGTCGCGCCCACGCGCAGCTTGTTCCATACCCTGTCGCGCCTCGAGCGCGGCGTCCCTTTCAGCCCGAACGTACCTCTCGCTTGGCTGACTGAGCCCCGCTGGTGCGCGATTCGGTTCTGAGAACACACGATCGCTCCGAGTGCCCCCATCGGTGTCGGGTCTTTCTCGCCGCTCGCGAATCGAGATTCGACGGAAACGCCTGATTTCTTTATAGGCGGCGGGGAGACCGCAGGCGCCCTGCGTACTGTTTATTGAGTACCAGAGGACGCCGTCGAGAGCGACAAACATGTCGCCGTACATCTGGGTTTGACACCCAGCTGTGTCCTGGCGAGTCACGGTCATGAGGCCGCCGTTGCCGGCAGAGCCCATCACGACGTGTTGAACTCCACTGTTCCCTGCGAAGGTGCCGCGGAATTCGCACCCATTCTGATTCACAGTCATCGGACCCATGTCGTTCGCTGGGTCGCCATTCAAGGTCATGATCTGCCAAATGCCGGCGAGGTTGTCACAAGACTGTGCGCTGACGGGTGTGGATGTAGCGGCTATCACGGAGATCGTCAAAGCAATCGTCGACAGCAGGGCTCTGTTGATCATGGGGGATCTCCTCATCGATGGCGCACTGTCAGCGGACCGCGTGCGCGTGACGGTATGCTTCATCGCAAAGGCATCGCCAGTTGAGCCTTCATACAGATTTGGGTTGTATTTTCGATTTTGTGCCTTGTATTCGCCTGCACACGACGGCTCAGAACGTCAAACTTTTGCCGTAGCGGATTACGGAACTGTATTGGCGAGACGCCATTGCGAACCTGTCCAAGAGGAGGCAAAGCGGCGCTTACGCGCGCGCGGTGTTATCCGCTGAGCGCAGCGCGTGACAACCAACCTTTTGTCCGGGACCCACCGACGGGTGCTCGGGCCGGGGAATTCGAGGCGAAAGCTAGGCGGGGTTCGCAGAGATTGGTCCCGACGCGATCAACCGCACCCCGCTACTTGCGCCGCGGATCGAATACGCTCGGATAGCAGGAGAACGCCGTGCTCTTCCGATCGGATCTCTCAAAGTAGTCTTGTGCGGCTGCGTCGCATGCGGCATACGAGGGATACCCACCCGAGAGCTTCCCTGCTCCGACAGCTTTTTTGGCCCAAAGAATCCAGGTCATTGACTCGCGCGGATCAAAGGTGCCTGGAAAACAGGCGGCGCCAGCGGGCCGAGGTTGGTTGCAAGCGTCATAGTCGGATAACCGTTTGCCGCAAGCCAGTGTTGATTCGACTCCTTTATCCACAGTACCCACGCCCCAGAGTCTTGGATCCGACCTTCTGGCTGCGCGGAATTGGTGCAGGCAGAAGCGGTAACGCCCTGACAGACCACGAGCAGCGTTTTCATTTGGATGAAGCATCCGCGGGCCTAGGCCCGCATCGGAATCGAAGCTGATCATGCCGGATTGAAGAATGCCCCGCAAATAGTTCCTAGCGAACCATCACCACAGGTCCGGCGCATTGGGAGCGCGACGGGACGCGATCGACATTCGTACTCGATGAAGTGGCGCGAGGAATACGGTGATTCCCTCGCCCTGAAGAAATCCGTCTCGTTCACGCCCTACCGCAGGCTCACCACCGACGGCCAAGACCAACTCCTGACCACTGCGTCGGGCATGGTCATCGAGCGTGTGCAAACCGGAACGCTGGGACCGACACTCGTGTATCGCCGGTCTCAAGCGGTGCAGGATCAACTGTGCCTCATGAAAGCAGTGAAGGCGTTGGAACAACTCGACTCCGCCCGTCTCTCGGATGTGGAAAGTTCCTCGTCAGGGTGCTCGCGGACCAGGAACGGTGTCGCCCAAACAACATGAACAAGAACGTCGGCAAACCCGTGATCACCATAGAACACGATGGCGACTGCGCGTAGCGCCACGCCGGCAGATCGGACCGGTGGTCTGCAGGCGTCTGCTTCACACTTCCGCTCCATTCGTTTCCGAGCGGGGGGCACGGTTCTCGGCCCGAGCTCTCCGCCACCACCAATCATCGCTTCGCCCTCACGTTCGCAGGCCGCAGCGGCCCCTTCTGCAACACGGGGGCGGGCTAGCAAGCTGCGATTCTTGACCCATAAATTTTGTTCGGACTAGGATTCGCAATTCAGCACAATCCGGACGCAACGAGGAAGTCATGCGAAATGCCCTGCGTATAGCGCTCGTAGCCTTGGCGACCATAGAGGTGTCGGCTCAGGAGCGGCTCCAACTCGGACCGCCTGTCGACGATGGCCCGCCCGTTCGTGAATTCCAAGTTCCAGGAAATGGAGCGGGCTTCGCGGGAATTGCCACTCGCGATGCGCTCGGACCGGTCATTTATTACGACTCCGTATGGATGACACGGATCGGCGGCTACGGCACCCCGGAGTTTCGGTTTACACGGGCGCACGAGTACGGTCACATCCGCGAAGGTACCGCTGACGAATTGGCCGCGGATTGTTGGGCGGCGCGGCAACTCGGAACACATGGTGACAGAGCCGCAGTTCTGGCTGGCGGGAAGATCTACGACATGTATGTCCCAGCCGAGAACGGCGGCCGACCAGGAGCGGCACGTCGGAAGGCAACGATGTCAACCTGCAGCGGTATTGATTTCTCTGCTGGTGCCACTCCGCCCATTTCGTCACCGTCCGCTTCGTCCGGTGGTGGTGGTGGTGATACTTTTGCCCCGGGTGGAATTTTCGTCCCTGGTGGCCGATCGACGCGTCCTCCCGCCTCAAGGTCGCGACAGGAGGCGACGCGAACGGTACGTTGCGGTGACGACAATACGACGGATGCTGATGGACGTTTCCTCATCAAAGCTGACGTCGGCACCTACACCGTCACGGTCTCGGCTGACCGCTACGAGAGCCGCAAGTTCACGGGCATCAAGTCCACCGCGCGAGGAGGCACTGATCTTGACGTCGAGCTTGTCACTGGCCGCGGCGTGTTCTCTGACTCGTCGAAGGGTAGGCAGGTTACGAGCCAAGTGCCGGGAATGCAACGCTGCATCACTGGGATCGTCCACACGGCTGGAGGAACCCCAATAGAGGGCGCTGAGGTCGCCCTTAATCCTGAATAGCGGTGATGCAGAACTCGAAAAAGCCCATTAATGGTGGGAGGATGCCCGAAATCGAATGCGTCGGAATTGCAGGCGGGCCATTGGCGTTACGATCCGAACGTGGCCGACGTCTTCAGATTTCCCCCTACACCACCACCGCCGCCACCGAAGAACGTCTACCGCGCCACCTTCTTCACGGTCGTTGGCCGAGCGGACGGCCGCTGACGTGCGCGGCATTCGACGTCGAAACCGGCTTCGAGTTGCGTCTGTCGTACTCGGACAACGATGTGCAACGCAGCCAGTTGTTTCGAGGACCCCTGCAAGAGGACAACGCCGCGAACGACCCGTGGCCGGGCTGGTGTTGGCCACGTCGCATCCCGCCCGGTTCCGTGAAGGTGAATGAATTCGTCGTCGAAACGCTTGGGCAATTTGCGGCGAAATCCGTCTCGTCGCAGCGATCGCCCCACGCTGAGAGCCGTCGGGCCTGCGCGTGCCCGCCTCATGAGTCCCGGCGCACGTCGTTACTTCACCACGACTGTAGGTTGAAGGCTTCTAAAAATGAGTCTTGCCCGGAAATGGCCGCGTCGCAGGACGGGTGTTCGGCGGAATCTTGCCGTCGCTCTCAAGCTTCTTCAGGAATTCAATATATCTAGCACGTGACCACTCTTCTCCTGTTCGGCTAACTGCGTCGGCGGCACGGACCGCAGTCGCGACGGCATCCGTTCGCGAGCGAAGCATAAACTGCAGGTGAGCAGTCTGTTCGGCTCTTCTCCTGATAATGCCTGCGACTTCATCGCGGAAGGGACCTGGCACCAAGCTGATTACTCGTTTCATACCTGAAGTGGTCCATCTAAATGAACCGCGGCGGAACGCCGAGGGGTAAACACCGAACAGCTTCTTGAATGCGGCGTAGAAGTTCTTCTTGCTTCGATAACCTACAGTTCCCGCGATATCCTCAATTTTACGGTCTTCGGTGGCGAGAAGCCGGAGGGCCGAAACCAATTTCCCGGTCCTGTAGTAGGCCGCGACCGACACGCCAAATATGGTCTTGAACTCGCGGTTAAGCTGTTTCTCGGAGATTCCAAACTCTCGAGCGAACGTACGACTTGGGAAGGCACGCTCGGCGCTTCCTCTCATGCGAGCTGCTAGCATCTCACACACGTCGCGGCGTCCGATCTGGGATGCAAATGTTTTCGCCCAAGCCTGGAAAACACTCGCCGGTTGTTGGCCATCAGACGCCAAGAACATGCGAGCAGCGATAGGGTGAGTGTCTACGTGAGCCCGCAGTGCAATTGCTGCCTCGTACTGAAGTGCCGCGTTCAACAATAGGCTCTGAAGGATTTGGTGTTGCGTTGCCGTGGACGCAGAAGGAAGCTTCGCCGTTGCGGCAATCGCCTCCGCTACGAGTTCGTCAGCCGAAGGCATCATCCGCAGGTCGAGAAAACTGCGGCAAGCTCGAAACGTCTGCCGAAACCACGCGCCAGACGGAGACAAGCCGCTAACCGACCGTCCGCCCCCAACTCTCGTGGACTGTTTGCGTGTCACGGTTTCAGTCATTTCGGAACCGCCAACCTCGGCGAAACGGGCTGAGGTTGCAACCGCCCCGGCATCAGACCATACTCGTCCCTGTAGGGTCAGTTGCGGGCCCGACGAGTTGCGAGAATACCGATGTTCTCTGCGTATCGGTCAACCGCCGAGGCACTGTTGAGATTCGAATTGTGGCCCTCGGAAGTTCCGTTGTCAATCTACGTTAAGTCAAAAAGGGAACTCGAAAAGCACTAAAATGACCCGCTCTGCTTCGGGGATTTTCGAATACTCCCAATCGCTCGCCAGTTGCAAGGTCTGCGATCCGAAAAACGCGCCCAAATTCCGCCAAGAGATGCGGTATCTGTATCGCATGGTGCTCGGTATGCCGACTGACTGCCTTCAAGGCTTCGATATTTCTTCGCACTTATGTCAGACTGGCTCCGATCTCGTCGATAACGACGTCGCGGTAGACTTCCTCAATTCTCAGGATTGCTTGGGATCTTGGGCACCGCCGTGCGCAACTTGCTAGACGTCCGTCGCATCATCCGACCGGCAATGGCCATTGGCCTCGGATTCATGGCTGCCCTGATTGTGTGGCAGTTTGACGATCGCGCTTCGGCGAGTCTCCGTTCACCGCGCGTAAATGGCGACAGGTCGATGCTCACTGGCGAGCTGGCGGGAAACGATCAGAACGACGTGGCCGATGCCGCCTCATGGCCAGACCGCTTGCTCGGACTAGAAATTACTTTGCCAAGCTCAGGCTGGACCGCGGTTCGAGAGCCAATGGACCTCGGAAAAGGCGGCAGGATCATCACGCTAAACAATTTTCGTTCGCAGTATCTACACGGAGGGCTGCTCCCCGCTAAAGGCGCCGAAATCCAAATCGTCGCCGACGCCACGTCCGCTCGTTTGCGTTCGGTGGCCGACCTTGCGCGCGAATTCCTCAGCGGTGATAAGCACATTTCCACTGGTGAAATTCGTCTGACGCACGTATCGTGCAACGCGAGCAAAATCGAGTCTTTAAGCGAATTCGCTCCAGGGACCACCTACCGCACCTTTGCAGTATTCCTGCCCGTCACGCAGCAACTGAAGGTCGCAGGCTCCGGCACCGGTATCAAAAGAGCTGTTGTTTACAAGTTTTTCCTGACATACCGCGTTGACGAGTCTGATACAAACCAACGTCTGTTTCAGGATACGTTCTCACAGCTAATGAATTCGGCAATGACTATCACGCCTGTCGAATGTGCCCCTCCCCCAGCGAGACAAACGTAATCGGACGACGCCAGTCCCTCCGGGCGTGCTGCTTTCATCCCTTGAAGGCAATCGCTCGTGCCCTGTCACCCTCAGTAAGGCGTCGCGACTCGCGTCCGTCGCGCTCTTTCTTCTCTCTTTTCTAGTTCCACTTGCATTCCTTAACGCAGAGCCAGATATATCGATCGACCGTATCCGCATGTATCTTGGACAGAAGCGATCTCCCTTGGTCGCCAGTACTCAGACATTCGTTGAGCAAGGCAAACTGAACAACGTCGATCCCAGGTTGGTAGTAGCGATCGCTGGCGCAGAAACGGGTTTTGGCCTGCGCCTCTGTGCGCCTAACAATTACAACGCGTGGAACTATTTCTTTAACAATGGCCGTTGTCCGGGCTCGATGTTTGTGTCGTGGAACGACGGAGTGACGAAGGTATCCGCCTACTTAAGGCGTCGGTTCATATCACGTCGAGGCGCGTTGACAACGATCGAACAAATCGGGGCAACTTATTGTCCAGAGCCGAGCTGCGAGCCGTGGGTGCCAAACGTGACTCGATTTTATCGCGACGAGCTGGGCGGAGACATCAGCGACCTGCGGTTTAATCGCGGATCCTGATTTTTGCGGCGCGGCAACCCCAACGGGCTGCATCACATGGGCTTCCTCCTTCGCCGTCCTGCCAGTGAGCAGCTTCTGCCCTCCTGAACTCAAGTATTCGCCAATGCGGGTTGCTGCGTTTGGCGTGCGCACATGAGTCGTACCTACCAACGTACGGCACCTATATCGATTCGCTGCGACGTCCCGACTCGGGGACACCTTGTGGGCTCTGGGCCACATTTGCGACACAAACCTGAGGTCTTCACATCCTCCATTCCGCGCGGATCCTCAACGCATAACGCTCCGATTCGAGACCTCAAGTCGCACGCGCGACGCGCCTTGGTCGCGACGCTGGCAGATCAAGGTAAGGCAGTCTCGCACCATGCCAAGAACTCGGTTCACCAACTCGAGCCGCACCAAGGCCAAGATGCGCAACGGCGGCGACACTTGGCGTACAATGTTCACCGATCAAGGGCTGGGTGAGGCCGCCCCGCACGGCGTTGGGTTACGCCGTGGCGTTTGCGCGGTCGCTTCCGCCGTCAGAAGCCTGAGCGCGCGACGTGCACAAGTCGCTTGATATCTGACTTCGTAGCACAATCAGAGCGGAGCGGAGAAACTAGATGCCACGCATTAAAGAGGTCACAGTACGACCCGAGGTCATTGCGGCGGGAGAAAATTCCCGATTAGAAGTCGAACTTGACTCCCCCGCTCCGGCGGGAGGCTTCGTGGTCGGTATCGAACACATTACCAATGCTGGGAATACGGACACCGTCGTGAACATGCCCACGTCGCTCCGTTTCGAACCCGGGGCCAGTCGTTTTCCGTACGACATCCGAACGCAGCGAAAAACAGATAGCACAACGGACATCGTATTTGTAGCTTTTAATGGCAACGACAGGCGCAGCACCCGGCTGATTATTAACTGAGATTCGTCGAGTGTGCGTGCCGAATGGTTCATTCGGACGTTGTAAGCCATAACCTCGCCCTGCCAGACTCTTTCGAGCCGCACCTGTGCCCCGTTCACCGACTACAAGGGTAGTCAGAGACCATCGGTGTTTTGAACGGAGAACCTCATCTTGTCCGTGGCACCCATCGCGGCGGACCAGCGGGTCGGATCACCCGTCGACGCGGCGACGGTTCGACGCTAATGTCGAGCACACAGTCCGTGCGGCCGACTGTCACGATTGCGGTTGTACATGTGATTCGGCACGAACGGTACGTTTGCGGCGATTGTCCCCGCTGAACAGTTCATTTTGGCTACCGGCGAGGGGTTTCGAATCGAACGTGAATGTCTGACGCGCGTCCACAAGTCGCTCGCACAACTTCCCGCCAGTCGACGTTGTTGCGGGCGTCATCACATAGAACCTTTACGCGATCCAGCGACCCGGCAACGCCGTGCGGCCAAGCGTGACGCGCGTTGTCTACGCGGCACGGCGGTCGTAACGCATTCTCGCCGGATCGATTCCGTGACGCGTTCGGCGTGACCGTTTCGCCAATAGCGAGCGCGGGTGTCGTACGCACTGCGCGATACTCATCCGTCCGTCGTCGATTCACAGTAGCGTAGGCCGTCACGATCTGACACTAGGAACCGGGCCGTGTCGCTGAGAACGCTTCGCGCAACTGCTGGGCCGTCAGCGGTGAGTCCGCCGCTCGCTCGGCAGCAGTCGTGGCCACCGTTAAAGGCGAACCGCTGGGCAACCCGATCGATGGGGAAATTCCGACACTCACGATCGGAGCTTAGTTGATTCGGTTCGTCGCCTCCGCGCCGCCGCAAAGGACCTTTCGTCAGGCTGCCAATCCTGATCCGCAGAGGGACGGTCACAACCGCACGGAGGATGCTCGCATCCGAGGAATTGACACGGTCCACCGTACAGGTCTTCGGCGTCCTTTCTAGCTAGCCTCGTTGCAATTCGACGACTCCGACCGGACCGTTACGATTGAAATAGTACATTCCGTGCATCCTGACGGACCCCGGCCAGACGCGATTGGCACATAAAGCGACCAAACTCAACGACTGATTCACGTAGGGTCCTCTAACGAGATGATCTTCTCACGTCGCGCCGCACTGGAACACCATGCCTGTCACCGGACGAGAACTCGACCGCGTGTCACCTGATGGGTTCTCGATCCACATGCATAATTCATTTACAGAGTAATGTTCAACTTGAGTTGGACGTCTAAGTCCGGTAGCTGCCACGTGGAGAAGATGTTGCTTGAGCGTGTGTGAAGATGCAGGAATTTCGGGGGAGATCGCGAATGTCGAATTGAGTCATCGCGAGTGGATTCGGAGGCTCCAACTTGGAGGCAACAATGGCTGACCTGTCCCGGCGAACTCGATTCGGAATGGCATTGGTCTCATTGGCACTCACGTACGGCAGCGTTGCTTCCCTGGCAACGGCACAAAAGAGCGTGATCGTAGTTACTGGATCCGTTTTAGACGCTGATCACCATCCTCTACCAAATGTCATTATCGAGCTCTGGGAACGACCTACGCCAGTCGGCGTAGCCGCACCCACGGATGCGTGGCGATCGGACGTCGATGGTAGATTTCGGTTGCGCTCGAATCACGCCGGAAACTTCGTGATTCGCGTTTCGGGATGCGCTGCGATTAGCGCAGAGAAATCGATCCAACTACCGTCTTCAGGTTTGAAGGGAGTTGAATTAGTGGTCTCCGATTACCGGCGGCGTGAACCTGCGCAGGGGCAGGTTCCGTGGCCACCCGGTTTAGAAACTGGAGGTACCTACATCGTACACCCTGACGAAGCTTCCTTGGCGTTCGTGCCGTACATGTTCATCCCCGATTGCGCAGCCATCATCTTGGCGGCAGACGTGGAGAGCGTCAACTGGGGCGTTGGTGCGCTGGAGTTTGGACGTAATGCCACTCTGGACCTTTCTGCGCCTGTATTAAAGCCGCTTCTGATTGTCGGAGGCAAGGATGTGGGCGGCCAACCGTCTTATGGAACCAAGGGTGCTACGGGTGGCGCTGGCTCTAACGGTGGTGACGGGCCACACGGTCGCACATTGAAGGTGCACGTCGGGCGCATCGCTCCTCGCGGGTCGCTGTGGATGCGAACCGATGGTGCCCCCGGCGTGGACGGAGCGAATGGAGGCACCGGCCAGCTTGGTGGCGGATCGAGTTGTGGCGCAAACGAGTCCGCATCAGACGGCGGGGACGGCGGAGATGGAGGACCTGGCGGTAACGGCGGCAATGGAGGTGCTACATCCCAAGTGCAGCTTTCGATCGCCGACCCACAGGTGAGCGTCACCGCAGGATCCTGCACCACGCTTTGCGGCACGAGTACTCGTCCAAACATGGTTCCCGATAGCGGAATCGTTGCGGTTTGGGGTTCTCCCGGCTGCGGGGGAAACGGTGGTAAAGGTGGAGCCGGCGGTAGCGGAGGACCCGGCAGAAAGTGCCCGTTCTATCAAGACGACAGGAAGTCTGGCGCACCAGGTCGAAAGGGCGCAGATGGACTGCCCGGGAAGGCGGGGATGTGCAGTTGAGTGGCACCTTTTAACACGCTTCCATTCGCATAGCTGTTCGAGTTCGCGGCCGGCAGTACTCATACCGCGCGTCCGTAGAAACGTGCTCCTTGTTGATGATCGGGTAGAGCATGCCTCCGCAAGGTCCACTCCGGACCGACGGGCCGCGGGGGCGCCCGGTGGTAAAACCGATTCCGCGTCTTCTATGGTCCTCACGACATCGTCGCATCCGAGCTGTTCCGCGGCGCTGATGCCGACGAACGACTGGCCGAGAAGGCGGACGTCGGCCGCCGCACGCTCTTGGCAAAAGGGTTTCGGGAAATCGCGAAATAAGCAGCCTATCGCAATTCGAGAATCGGCTTCGTCCACCGTGCGTGGTCGCCACGCGGTCGCCGCTTCTCGAACAGCTCGTGGCGGCCCTCCGCCTGGGAGTAACCCGGATTCTTGATCTTCAACCACGACGTCCGTCCGTCGGGGCGATACGTGCCGGCCGCCCACTTCGCCACGATGCCCTCGAGATCGTGTTTGCAAGCCGCCTTAAAGAACTGCACGCCGGCCCCCTCGATGTGCTCAACCAGGCGGAGACGCGACTGGATACGCGCGCGCGGCATTATGCGGGCGAGCCGTTGCTTGCGCGTGCGCAGCGGCACGCCGCGAAGGTCCTTCCCGTTGAGCGACAGCAGGTCGAAAGCAAAGAAGTACGGCCGTTCACGTCGGAATAGCAAATCGTAAAACTGGCTGCGACCATCGGGCGCGAGACAAACGATCTCGCCGTCCAGCACGGCCGCGTCGCACCGCGCCCAATGGGCGATCTCTTCGTTCAGGTACGGCCACGCTCTGTAAGCGTGGCCGCGCCGCGACACCAGCTTGCAGTGATGTCCGTCGATAAATGCCAGCGCGCGGAACCCATCCCACTTCACCTCGTAGAACCATTCGGGATCGCTGAAGGGTTCGCGAACAGCGACGAGCGGCATGGGCTTCACCAGCGGGAACACACCGCCAGCATAATCGTGGAAATGCCCCAAAATCGAATGCGCGGAATTGCACGGCACCTATCGCGTTACGATCCAGGCGTGGCCGAAGTTTTTCGCTTTCCTGAGACGCCTCCGCCGCCTCCGCCGAAGAACGACTACCGCGCGACATTCTTCACAGTCATCGGGCGGAGCGGACGGCCCTTGACCTGCGCGGCATTCGATGTCGAGAGCGGACTCGAGGTGCGACTGTTCTACAGCGACGATGACGTGGTGCGCAGCCGGCTGTTTCGCGGCCCCCTGCGCGAGGATGACGCGGCGACGATAGCCGACCAATGGCGGCTGGCTTTACTTCAGAAGGGCTTTACTGAGATTGACGACTGAACCGCCACCGCATCTTTTGTGTGACCTCGCGCGTTAACAACCTACGCACTCGATGCGGTCCTTTGCCTTCGCCGCGTCGAAGACCCGCGTGTGATCCAGCGAATCCTGAGTCATCTCGGCCTGCCCACGGACGTGCCGCCGGTCCGTCCCGCGCGACCGCCACCGGTCCCGCTCGGGCGATCGGAGACGCGGTATGCCGACGATGTGATGGCACCATGACCGCAAGCGTGGCGTGAGGGGTGCGGCGAGCTGCGCCGCTCGGACGAACGGGGCTCGGACGCCAAGGCCGAGGCCACTCGGAGGCGTACCCAACGACCAAAGATTTTTCTTGCAACGAACTTCCCGCGGTTGCAGGGAATCCGCCGAAACTCGTCCTTCCCTCTTGAACGCCAACTTTGCAAGCCGTACGGTGGAACCTTCGTCCGATCTGCGCTCTTTCCTGACTAGGAGAAATGGATGCCCCGACCTCTTCATCTAATCCTCGTGTGCGCTGCGGCCGTCGCGGTGTCTGCCGAGCGGGCGGCTGCGCAGATTCCATCCGCCGACGGTGTGTTCTACGGATGCGTGCGCCTCGACCGCGACGGCGATGAGGGCCGGCAACTGCGGTTGGTCACGGCGGGCGAGCCGTGTTGTCGAAACGAAACGCGTGTCCACTGGAACCAGAAGGGAAAGGATGGCGTCAACGGCAAGGACGGCAGCAACGGCACGACCGGAGGGATGCGTGTGGTTGATGCGCATGGAACGCCGGTCGGGCCGCTCGACCTTCGAGGCGGTGGAAATGTGCTCCTATCGATCGGCGGGCAGCATTGGTTCACCTTCAACCTCAGCGACTCCTCTTCCGCTCAACCACTGTGGTTCACGACGAATTGTTCGAATCAAGGCCTCTACTGCGGGTTTTTCTTGCATACAAGCCTCGACTGTTCCGGTCCTGCATACATGGTCAGGTTGCCCGCCGGCATCAGTCCAGGCTACGTCATCGCCGAGGCGCTGTACTACCCTGGGCCAGCCGAGGAGCACCTATTTGGGAGCGCGTCGCAGGTGGATCAGTTCGGTGTGCAGAGTGACTGCCGTTCGTTTGGCAGCCTGCAGGAAGTTGCGCCGGCCGGTGTTGTGCAAATGATGCCGCTGTCGGTGACCGGGTGGGTTTCTCCGCTTCGGTATCAGGTCGATGGTCAATGATTGGCTGAGTGTCGATTCGGTCGCCACCGTTTGACTGTTGATCGGGACACCCCAAGTCGCTGGCCGCCACACCGACCGGTTCGGCGGTTTCGGTTGTTCGCTACGGTTGCGTTCCCTAGTGAGGACCGTCGTCTGTAATTTGCACTAGCGACTACTCCGTCCACCGGGATCATCCGTGAGGTCAGGAGGAAGATACTCGAGCGTTCTGTCCACATGCCGTTCTCCCTTTGGGTACATGCACTGGATACTCTCAGCCGTGAGCTCCCCATCAAGATTGCGCCGCAAATCGCCGGTTGGTCCAGACATCGCAAAGAACGGTCGGTTAGGGTCACCGATACCGTATGCTTTTGCGTAGGCGGTAACTCCGATAAATCCTCCGAGGGCACAACGTTCGGCGGGCAGTAACACCTTCAAGGTAAGGACAGATTTTGAGGGATGGACGATCTGAATAGCGGACGTGCCGTCGTGGCCCGCTTGAATGAACCGTCGCCAGTCCTCCAGAAAGTAGAAGCCCTCCACGACTAGGGAGTCCGCGTTGGCGACAGGAAACGTCTCGTCCCACGCGAATGTGACACGCTCGTTGTCAGGCGATACGACGACTGGGTAGCTTTCAAGCGGACGCAGTGTCATTCCGAACGCGGGTCCCCATACGGGCCGGATCAACGGCCAACTCTGAAGGCCCATCCCGCGAATAGTGCCGTCGTCTCCGCGCCCTGACAGGATCCCGGCGCCCGAGTACTGAACGAACCCGTCGGGGTGATGGCTAAGCTTCAGGGCCCTGGCATCATCGTCTATTCCTGCGCGGTCAACGGCATCCTCGCACATTAGATCCTGCCGTCCCCGCGCGTAATTGATGCGGATCTTCATGAGGAACGCTGACCGCTCAGGATGATATGGAGGCGTAACGTAGTACGACCCGTCAGCGCCAAACCAAATCTTGCAGACTTTGTATGTGACATGGCCTTTCGTGACCGTCACCGTGTATCGGGGATCGCGCATTGGCGTTCAACTTTCTTAGCTCCGGAGTGCGGCCTGTAGGCCCCCAGCCAGACGCGTCATCATGCCTCACAATTCGTCGTCTCATGAATAGTGATTCGGCCGGCAGGCCGAACCGAGTCTCGATGAATGCGCGCATCTCCGCAGACGACGCAGCCGCATCACATAGTCTTCGTAGAATCACGAATCAACGGTCATGAGCGTCCGCCACGCTAGGCACGGACGTCTTCGGGAATGTCACCGTCGGTCAGCAGCGCGATGGGATTGTCGATGAACTCGTGCTCCATCGTGAGAAGACGGTCGGCCGCGGACCGACAAACTACACGGAATACGAGTATTGCCGACACGCGGCTGACTGCTCGCTCCAGGGAGCCGCACTGGGGTTCGTCGGCGCGGCGCCGGGGCACGAGCGTCAGTCGCGGCACCGGCACGGCTTCGTCCTCATCAGCCACCGTCACATTGGCTGTGATCCGCTCGATGCTCCGCGCGTCAAAATCGATGGCACTGGCGTTCACGCCCAGCGCAAACTGCGTGTCTCGGACGTCGTGATCCGGAAGTCGCCCCTACTTGGACTCCGGCGTTGCAACGGGAGTACAGGATGCCGCGGTTAGGCTAGACGTTTCTAGGGTCGCGCGGACGCCGTACCATGTCTTCGAGGTCTGAAGGGCGCACGCGAAACGTCGGCGCCCTGCCAAAATGCCGATGACTCAGGATTTCACCTGGCTCCGCTCGTCGCCGACACCAACGGAGCCAACGCCGAGGCCAGTCTCGACGCGGTACGCCGCGCAGGTGATATCTCGGCCGGTCGCGCCACGCAGTGTCCAGAACGTGGCGAGGTGCTCGAGCTTCGCGTCTTCTATGGTCCTCACGACATCGTCGCATCCGAGCTGTTCCGCGGCGTCGATGCCGACGAACGGCTGGCCGAGAAGGCGGACGTTCGCCGCCGCACGCTCTTGGCAAAAGGATTTCGGGAAATTGCGAAATAGCGCCTATTGCAATTCAAGAATCGGCTTCGTCCACCGTGCGCGGTCGCCACGCCGTCGCCGCCCCTCGAACAGCTCGTGGCGCCCCGCCGCCTGGGAGTAGTCCGGATTCTTGATCTTCAACCATGACGTGCGCCCTTCGCACCAACTCGGGCCTGGTTGGCGACCAAAGAACGGCCGTGTAGTCCGCTTGGTTCAAGTGTGCTGTTTTGTGAACGCTTCGTTGACTGCGCCAAGTCGCTTGCCGCAACTGGTGCCCCGGCGCCGCCGTCAATTCGACATGGAAGCCTCGATGCCGAGGGGCGGTTCAGCCGTCGTCGTCTGACCATCGCGTACTGGCAGACGTCCGGCGGGTCTAGCCAGCGAGCGTGCCACAGGGTAGGATAAAGGACGAACCGAAGTCGATCCCGCTAATAAGCGTGGCGACCTCTTCCGCGAGCTCGCGTTGAGCGAATGCGGGCGACATGGGCGGCGCTGCCGACGACACGTTACCTTGCGGCCTCGGCGGACGCGCTCGACCTTCCGCCAGGATTGCACTCAGTTCACTCGGCGCCAGTTTGTGCTTCGCGTTGAGTCCACGCGCTCGCGAGACGCCGGATTCTTGTTGTTCAGCAGGGTAATGAGCAGGTTGTCGGAATATCTCGGGCCTTCTCGATTTCCTCGCCTTTCGAAACACCGGCCCCATCCCAGCCGTCGACGGCCCGTCGAAAGAACGGTCGGATGTAGAATCGCGGCGAAGGCGACACAGCCCATCGCCAATTCGGGTTCGCAGCCACGAACGAGGTGCGTTATGCGTTCGATCCATCCTGCTCCCTACCTCCACTTCGCAACCGCTAGCGTGTGTCTGACCCACTTACTGTTCTTTTGCAATCCCGCAACGGCACAGGACAGGAATCGCGCCGTTGCAGCTCTCCAATCGGAACGTAGCGCCATAAAGGCCCAGCTCGCGTTGCGCGCCCCGGACTTCTATGACAACGCTGGCAAACAGATTCAGACCATGCTGAGCCTCGACACGTTGGGAATTGCCGCCACGTCATCGCTGCCTCCTCCGCTGAAGGCGGCCGGCCCCGCGTTGCAAGCACTCATCGGATCACTGGGCAAGCTTGATTCTGCGGTGGAAAACCCAGATAACGGCGAAACAACAGCGATAGCTATTCGCGAAGTCGCCGCCGCATTGGAGGGCGTAGCAAGTAAGGCGAAACACAACTCAGAGAAGTACGAAGCAGCCGTTCAAGGAATCAGCGCTTTTACGGAAGGATACGCACAATTGCGCGCGGGAAAGACCGAGCAGGCGGTCGACGCCTTCTTCGACGGCGCTGTGAAATCCATGAGCACGTTATCTACACAGGTTATAAGGAAGCGAATGGTTCGAGGAATCGCCGGCGATGCTCTCGAAGCAGCATACGACGTTTTCAAAGACCTCGGGATTGAGAAAGGCGCAGAACCTTCGGGAGAAACGATCGCTGGATAACGTCCAGCAGGAACTGATAGCCGCCTTGGGTCAAAATACCCAACAGCTCAGAAGGTGGGGCGTTGTTCCTCCCGATGCCCTTCAGTATGTTGGCATGCCGCCGCCCGAGTGTGAATTGTGCGCTCAGAACCGCGAACAACAGGCCGCGACTTCTGCATCGCAACCTGAAAAATCACCAGCAACTATCCCCAAGGAATGTGCGGAGCAAGCCGGGGACGTTCGCGCGATGGATTATGTCATTAACACAGATTTGGGGGCACTTGGGTACGCCCAGAGTAGCGTTCCTGAAGCCGTGGATGATTGGACGATAGTTGTTGCCGATGACCGGAAGGAATTGGCGCGACGCCAGAGCGACCTCGCCAAGTGTGTCGCCCGATTCGGCCGGAAGTAGTCTTCGTTGTGCGAACCTGACGTCAGAGGGACCTCGCACCGTTATTTGTGGCCGATCCGCGTTGTACTTACCAATCGGAGGACGGTGTGTCTCGATCTGCTTTCGTCTCCGCACTCATAGTGTTGCTGTCGCTGAGTCACGTATTTGGACAGATCGCGCAACCTCCCTTAACGAATCAAGATGTAATTTCCCTCATGCGTAGTGGGCTAGGCGAGGGCGCAATCGCGCACGTTATCAAAGGCGGCCCAGCGGTCTTCGATTTATCGCCGGGCGGGGTTAACGTCCTTCGTGCAAACGGCGTCGCTGATAAGGTCATTTTCGAGATGTTGCTTGCAACTCAAAGGGCAGGAACCTCGATCGTCCCTCCTGTAACGCGAAAGCCGGTCATATCGCCGCAAGCGATGCCGAGAACCGCCTGCCCGCCCGGAGCGGACGGCGTGATTGGGTCGGATTGCTGGACCGCAAGGAGCGGTGCGCCCGTATCTGCCCCGTCAACACGATCGATCGACAGCGACGCCTGCCCGCCTGGAGCTGATACGGTGATTGGGTCGGATTGCTGGCGTGCAAGGAACAATTCGTCCGTGGGTCCACCATCAACGCGATCGATAGAACACGACGCGTGCCCGTTTGGAGAGGATACCGTAATTGGGTCGGATTGCTGGGTCCGCAGGACCAAGACTCCCTAAATTCCAGCCGATTCTCTCTCCTCTCGGCAGTTTACGAGTCGTTTTCGCGAGTTCAAAGGCCCCAAACGAGGAACTCGGGCTTGGTGCCTATGTCGCCTACCAGCAGCTCACGCCCGCGGCTCGAGCAGGGCGGATCAACTGCTGAAGATGAACCCGTTCTACAACCGCTGGCTCGGCATGATTCGGCGAGTGTTCCAACGAATCAGCGAAACCTCGCCATCTTTTTTGGTCGCTGCGACGTGGACGGATCAGATCAAATCAGACTCCGCCTACCGCAACGACGGACCCGACGCGAGGGTCGGCCCGACATCGAAAGGGTTGCGATCAGCCCGTGGCCGAAGTATTCCGGTTCCCCGACGCCCCCAAAACCTCCACCACCGAAGAACAACCTTCGCGCCACGTTCTTCACGGCCATCGGGCCGAGCGGCCGCCCGCTCACGTGCGCAGCCTACGACGTGGAGACCGGCCTCGAGCTGGCGCCCGTCGTACCCGGATGATGACGCGCAACGCAAGAAAGTTATTCGGCGTGCCGCTGCGCGAGGAGGACGCCGCCCCGACCCGTCGCCTCGTGCGTTGCGTTCAGAAAAACTTCACAGGGGTAGAGGGCTGACGCCGTACCACCCATCAAATGGCGCTATACTCGCCGCCGCGAAAGGAGGAGCACAATGACCCTGGCAATAGCTGCCGCGGCCCTTCGGGTGACCGCGTATACATTGCTAATCATTGCGACTATTTTGGGCCGTTAGGCCCCACTTGTTGATTAAATCAACCCTCTGATTGAAGGGCGGGGGGTTGTGAATGGGCGTAGCTTCCCCACCCCCGCCCGTTACGTCTTTGCCGGCCCGCTCGGCGAGGCTTGCACGAGATGAACAACACTGAACCAGCATTGAGAAGCGAGGACTCCTGGAATGTCTTGCGAGCACTGCTCCGATTTGCAGTGTTCTTCTTCATTCTGTTCTGCGTCGGCTTCGTGCTACTCACGGGGGTGCTCCTATATTCGTACTTTCAAAATCCACAGGAGCCGGCGCCATGGGTCGGACAAATCTTAGGGTTTTTGACCACATCGATGGGCGGCGTTTGGCGCGCGATCGAGCCACTTTTTCAATTGCTCGTCATCCTCGTACTCATCGAATGGTTCATCAAGCGGCTGGGTACCGGAAGATTACCTGCGGAAGCTTTTACGGGATTCGAGTGGAACACCCAAACGCTGGTTGCAGTTATCATCATCGGAGCTTTTGCTGCCGCGGCGCTAATCGGCCTTCCCGGCCTAACGGCGCTCAAGGATTTGGCTCTCGTAGTTGTCGGCTTTTACTTCGGCACGCAACGCCGTGTGCTCGAACTGGATACCGATCGGGGTAGGTTGCGGCGGGTAATCGAGCATGAAAACCCAGCGTCACCCACGGACGGAATGAGCACCGCGGCGAACAAACCCGGAGGCGCTGACACCACCACAGGCTAATTTGGTTCCGAACGAATCGGCGGGAGCGAGCCGCCGCGTCCGAGCGCCGTACCGCCCTACCGCGTGTGCCTGGCTCGAATATCGCACTCTCTCCACCAAACTCGTTCCAGCATTGTCGGAGGAGACTGTGCAACCTATACGCCCCAGATTCTGCTCCTGGCCCGGTCTGCACCAGAAACTAGTGATTCCGGAACACCTGTGCGTTTAGGCGCTCCGGGTTGTTTTGGCCCCATTCTGATGATCGCTGCAACGAAGTTTTTGGAACAGCCGTTCTAGGCTCGCGGTAAACGCCAGATGGCGGCGCACTCCCCACGCGCGATCGTGAGCGCACTGTAGCCGGCCTCAGGTTCTCGGATTGACGACCGCCGCGCGGTCTTCGAGATCTCCAAGGATGCTCTCGATTTGCTCCAAGGCACTGCGAAGGTCTTCGGCGATCTCAGCAGCGAGCACGTGCGGGTCGGGCAGCTTGGAGGAGTCCTCCAACGACCCGTCTTTCAACCAGAATACGTCGAGGCTAAACTTGTCCCGTGCGACAAGCTCGTCGCAGGGAAACATCCGCCACCGGCCCTCAGGCTTGTCGGCTTGCGCTGGTTCCGATTTTTCGGCCGGTAGCACACGCCGAAATCGTCGAGGTCCGCACGAACCATCCGCCGCGTCTTGAGCGTGAACTCCTTGTTGGTCGGTAGGTCGTAGAACAGGACCCCGAGAGCCAACTTCAGGAACTCCGGCGATACGCCGAAGCCCGTGGCTGGACGGTGGCCGGAATACATCGACAGAGGCATTAGCGGAGCGAAGGACCGTCGGCCCTATCTCGACCGCCTCATTGCGGATGCGACGAGGCAGCGGTTCGTGGTGGTGATCTGGCGGCTTGACCGACTCGGGCGCAAATGGGTATGAGAGCAAACGTTCTCTTATAACGCTACCGCACACACACAACATCTCGGAACCGAAGTGGTTTCAAACATTACGCAACCACAACCAGAAACCGCTCTGAGCGTGTGAATGAGGCTGGGTGTCTGAAGTACGGCACGCTGCCTATCGTGTCTGCCAGCTGACAATCGTGTACTACTTCTTTCCGGCATTTCGGTCGCGGCAATAGTCCGCTTTCCTGCAGAACAGGTTAAAGGTCAGCACACCAACGCGTTTCGATTCAGCAGTTAGCGTCAGCCGAACTGCGTCGGAGCGAGTTCTACAAATCGCGACCTCTGCGGAACTCTTTTTGCGCGGCGCGGCCGGCTATGAGCAGAGCGGCCCTCCACCGTTCAGATAACATCTTGGTCACGATCGCGTTCGCGGTCGTACTACTTACGATCGCGACAATCGCTGAATCGCAATCAACGACAACCGAATTTGACCGTGTGGGAGAGCAACCTAATCGCGATTATCTCAAGCTACAGCCTTTTGAGCGGCTGGACAGCCTGAGCGGCAACGTCGTAGTCACGCTTCCAATTTTCACGCTGCCCGGCAATGCTGGCCGAGACCTCCAGTTTGAGCTTACCTACAACACAAATTCAGGCCGGTCAGTCTTACTGCCAGACAACAGGCTCATCCTCGCGCCATGGACGTTCGGGGTGCGTGGAGTGCCGTTCCGGATCAACGATCAGGCGCCACCAGGATCGCCAATTAGCGACAACATTGAAGATACAAGGGGCATCACGCCCTTGATCGTGATGGGCGACGGCGCGGAACGTGGCACGATGTTCCGTAACATCCCCAATCCGAACGATCCGAGCTCGCTGAAGTGGTTCATCTCGAGCGACGTGTGGAAGTACAACCGGACGGATCATATTCTGTATACGCCTGACGGCACGACATACCGATTCGATTCCACATCAGGAAAACTCACCAATATCACCGACGTCTTCGGGAATCAGGTTACGTTTGATTGGACCGTCGCCAATCAACTAACGGTTGGCCAGGTACTTGGGAACGGAGAGTCACGCACGGTGACCTTCGCCATGAATGTGGTCGACCTGCCGACGACTGCGACATACCTCGACCGCGTATGGCAGTTTGCGTACGACGACAGTGGGACCCCCGATCAAAACGGTGGCGAATTGCGGGAGCTCGCGCCGCCGATAGGCGCACACTGGTTCTTCACGTACGAGACACCGCCGGATATCCAGACGCCAGGGCTGCGGCGCATGAAAACCCTGAAGAACCCATTCGGCGGAACGGTTACATATACCTACGAGTGGCGCCAATTGACTCAGCTTGAGGGACGGGAATTCCTTGTAGGGCGAACAATGAGCGGCATCACTGAAGGGTGGTCATTTAACTACGCCTATTCGCTATCCGGCGGTTATAGTGGCCGAACAGTCGTTGATACGCCCTCAGCGCAGCTAATCTACGACTACGGCCCCGTCAACGAAACCCATGATCAAAACTGGAAATTAATCGACGGCGGCATCGGGCTTCTCCACGCAGAGGTTCGGCCGACCGGCGGCACCAATCCCATTCAGCTAGAGGACCGAGACTACCAACGCGTCCCCGCGATTCAGAGCTCCCCAACGAGACACTACGACGCGGCCGCACTCGCCAACGTGACCCTCACGCGCGACAACCGAGTCTACACGACCGATTATACCTACGACTGTTCCAACCCGCTGCTGCTCGGGGACTGTCACCGTCCGAGCACGGTGACGGAGCGTGGAGAGATCGGGAGTGACGCCCCTACGCTTCGTACATTTACGATGACCTATGCGCATCCACGTCTCGGCGACGACGAGAACCCGACCTTTGTTATGGGGTTAATGGCGAGTCAGCGCCTCGAGTCGAACGGTGAGGTATGGAATCGCTGTTGGGCCTACGACAATACCGGGTTCAAGACCAGCGAGACAGAGTTCGGCTCCAGCTGCGCATCCGCCATTGGGACCACATTTGCGCCGGCGATGTATGGCAACATCGGTTCGTTAACAGATGGCAGAGGCAAGCAAACGACCTTCACCTATAGCTACGGACGCCTCAAGAACACTGGCACACCGCTCTACACGATCTCACGCGTCATTAACCCAGACGGCACTGTCGAGTCGGAAACGCAGGCTGATCGCAAGACCTCTTTCATGTATGACAGCCTCCAGCGCGTCTTGTCTGTTCAACCGCCAGGTGGAACGCAACCCGCAATTACCGTATATGGGACAAACACGGTTCAGACGACCCGCGGCAGTTCTTCCGTGACGACGACACTTGATAATTTTGGGCGACCAGTCGCCACTGTCAACAGCCTCGGTGTGAATCGCACGATGCGCTATGACGCGGAAGGACGGCTGGTTTATGAGGGATATCCGTTCCTCGGGCCGGCGGGTGCCGGGACGTGTCCGTCAACCGGTGACGTGGGCACGTGCATTCAATACGACGCGCTCGGTCGGATGACGCGCCGGACGAATCCCGACGGGACCTTCAAAACGTACGCCTATGGTCCGGGCACCGTAACAATCGCGGACGAAAATCACGCGGCAGGACGACCTGAGACCATCCAGACGTGGCAAGCATTCGGTGATCCGGACACCCGGCGATTGATCGGCCTCACCGACGCCATCGGCACCCCGTGGACCTATTCGTATCACGCCATTGGCGAACTCGCATCAGTCGTCGCAACGGACGGCACAGCGCGCACCTGGATGTACAACGGCCAACACCGTCTGGCAACGGAGACCCATCCAGAGTCCGGCACTACGACGTACTCCGCGTATGACCTCACTGGCAACCTGACCACGAAATCCGTTGCGAAGGGCACAACCTTCACCTACACCTACGACGACAACAACCGCATATCGACGATCGCCGCGGGCGCACAAACTACGATTATCACGTACGAGGCGGGCTCGGATAACCGTACCAGCACCGCGGACGGCACCGTCACAACTACATTTGCATATGACACCGCAGGCCGCATCAGGTCACGGCAGGACGCGATTGGCGCCTACGTGTACTCGGCAACATTCGGCTACAACACGGTCGACGATGTCACGTCCATCACTTATCCGACAGGCCGCATTGTCAGTTACGACGCGGACTCTGAGCATCAGATAACGCACGTTTACGAGACGGCCGCTGGCCGCGATTACGCTTCGGGAATGGGCTACCATCCGTCCGGAGGCCTTGCGACGTACACAGCCGGCAATCTCATTCCGACGTCGATCACATATGACCCGCAGCGATATTGGGTACGCACCATCACCTCTGATGCGCTCGGTCTCGCCTACGACAACTACGATGGAGTTGGGAACGTCCGCACGATCGGCGACTCGCGTATTGGGTACGCCCAGACCTTCGCCTATGATGCGCTCGATCGACTTGTAACTGCTGCGGGTCCTTGGGGCATTGCGACATATCCGTATGATGTGCATGGCAACCGTCAGTCCGCCAACGGCACGACGTATCAATACGATGCGCAGCACTGGTGGCTGATGCAACAAGGCACGTCGGCGTTTGGTTATGACCCCGACGGAAACATGATAAGTAGGCCAAATGCCAACTACACGTATACGCCTGAGGACTGGCTCGCGACGGCAACGATCGGCGGCTCGACCACAACCTACAGCTATGATGCCGACGGTTGGCGGGTGCGAAAGAGCACCGCGACAGAAGACGTCTATTACATCCGGGGACTCAAAGGGGAACTGCTGACAGAGTGGAAGAATCCAGGGCCAACCGGCCACATTCGCGATTATGTTTATGCGGGACCACGTCTCATCGCCGCGGTCGATCGAGACAAGTCCAACACTTTTACGGCGTGCGGCGGGAACGCCAAGCCGGACGGATCTGCTCACTCGCTGACCGTTCCGACGGGCGGCTCGGCCACCGTCAGCTTTGAGGGGAGTGCATGCCGTCGGGTAAGCCTTCGCCTCAACGTGGTGACCGGCAATCTCGGCTGCTTCGCCTGGGTTCGCATCCGCAAAGCTGCGGATAACGCCGAAATTGCGAACACGTCAATGTGTAGCGACTCGGTAGGATGGATCGATGTCGTCACGCTCCCTATCAGCGGTCTGTACAACGTAGTGGTTACGGCCGCGGCGGGTGGAAGTGCCACGGTGGAGGTTCGAATTTACGACGTCGTGGATGTGACGACCGCCGTGGTGCCAAACACCCCGGCCATCAACGTGAATTTCACTACACCAGGCCAGAACGCGCGTCTTCCGTTCCATGGAACCGGCGGCAATCGACTGAGCGCCGTTTCGACGATCGTCTCCGGCAGTCTCGCGTTGGGCTCCTGGTTCGAAGTACGGCAGGCCTCTAACAACGCACTCGTTGGCAGCGGAACGTCGTCTGAGTCCGGCGCAGGTCTCATGAATGCGGTCACCTTGCCCGCCACTGATGATTATGTGCTGATAATCAATCCCAGACAGTGGTATACCGCGAACACGACGGTGCGGGTGTACGAATTTCAGGATGTCACTGGGACGATCACACCCAACGATCCGACGCCCGTCACCATGAATCTCGTCGTTCCTGGCCAGATGGGCTGGTTCACATTTAGTGGCACAAGCGGTGACCGTGTGAGTGCCTTTACCTGGGTGACGGCAGGTGATTTTCAAGTTGGATGGAGTACATACCTGTGGGATTCGACTACAAACACACTGATTGGCACAAGTGCTGGAAATAGTGGTGTTGGAGCGTGGACGTTCATCGATGGAGGCACCTACCCGTCGATTACGCACACTGGTTCGTATGTATTGAACGTGCGTCCTGCAGGAACTGGAACTGGGACCGCTCGCCTGTCAGCTTCAGAGTATCGTAATGTGGCCACCCCGATCACGCCAAATGATCCCACGCCTCTACCGATTACTTTGGATAGAGCGGGACAGAACGCACGACTACCGTTCAACGGGATTGCAGGCGACCGCGTCAGCTCTTTCGTGAACGTCACATCCGGCGGCTTCGGTAGTCCTTGGAATATCGAAGTTCGCAGAGCCTCAGACAACGCGTTGGTTGGAAGTGTCGCGGCGTCGTCCTCGAGCTCGTTCCTCGACGCTATCACTCTACCCTCAACCGCAGGGTACCTCCTCATTGTCGATCCAAGCTTGAACTGGACCGGCTCGGCGACGGTTAAATTGAGCGAATTCCTCGACTCCACAGGGACCATTGCTATAAACGGCAGCTCGCAACTGGCGTCGCCAAGTTTTCAAGGTCAGAATGCGCGGTTCACGTTTAACGGAACCGCGGGCCAGCTGGTTACGGTTCGGCTTAGTGGGCACACGATTGGTTTGACCACCGTTAGTTTGCTGAAACCTGGCGGAGCCACACAGACGAGCGTCACATCGAGTCAAAATGCATTTACTCTGACCCAGCAAACACTGGCGACCACCGGAGTGTACACGGTTCTCATCGACCCGGCGAGCACTCGTACAGGGAATATCACCGTTGCGGTCACATCACCATGACACTTGACGCACAGCATGAGGACTGAGGACTGCCAGGCCACACCGTCAAAGAAAGGCCGAGCGATGACACGGTTCATATTCGCCGTAATGGTCGCGTGGTGCTGTCTTACTGGACACGTCTGGGCGCAGGCTACCGACCAAGTCACCTACTATCACACTGACGCAATTGGTTCCGTGCGGATGATCACTGATGCCGCCCGCCAGGTGGTGCAACGGCACGACTACCTGCCGTTCGGCGAGGAATGGGGCAATCAGCCGCCGGATAAGCGGCTGTTCGCTGGGAAGGAGTGGGATCCGGAAAGCGGGCTCACGTACTTCGGGGGGCGCTATTACGTTGGCGGGAGCGGCTCAACGCCTGGCCTCGGCCGATTCATGACCACCGACCCCGTGCTCGATATAGAGCAGGCGCTGGACGATCCGCAGCGGTGGAACCGGTACGCGTACGGGCTGAACAATCCGCTGCGGAATGTTGATCCAGACGGACGCGATACGAGCGACTTGGCGGTGGGTTTCGCCCAAGGTATATGGAATACCGCTAGGGGCATGGTGACACTTCCGTATGCCCTCGTTATAGATCCTGGCGGTGTCGCTAGTGGGTTTGCGCAGGACGTTCGATTGCTCGGCTACGGCATCGCCCATCCGGGTGAGGTGCTCGATACGTACGTCAGCCTGGCTACAAGTGCCAACGATGCCGACCAGCGCGCTCTTGGTGCAGCGATTGGTGAAGGCGCGGCGGTCGCAGCACTAGTCCTTGCGCCGACAGCAAAAGGCACTTCGGCCGGTGCGAGCATCGGACCGAAGCCTGGTAGCGCCGGAGGCCCAGGAGCGGGGAAACTCTTTTCGCAGGCGACTAAAGACGCTGCGAGGGCCGAGAGTGCGAACTGTGTATTCTGCGGTACGCCGACGACACGGGGCCGCGGCGCGACCCAGTCGAATATTGATCACGCAATCCCAAAGTCGCGCCGTGGCAACAACACACTGGAAAACGCACAGAACACGTGTCGCGACTGCAACCTGCGTAAGGGTACTCGGACGACTGAGGAATATCTGAACGAACAGGAATTTTGAAATGGGTGCCAACCACGAGCGACATGAAGGATCGGACTTGGAGAAGGTAACTGTCCAGCTCGGCAGCTCCGATTGGCATGACCACGCCGATGAGACGTTGTGGGCTCGTCCTCTGGGCGGAAATCGATTCCGGATTCAAAACGTGCCCTTTTACGCGTGTGGCATTAGCTATGACGACGTCGTCGAAGCACCAACCTTGGACAACCAGAACGTGGTGCGAGCAGTCGTGCAGCGCGGAGGACACTCCACATATCGGATCTTCGTGACCAAGGATAAGTCTCTCAAGAGGTTCCGCGAGTTTTGGGTACCGCTCGAGCGCCTCGGATGCACTGTCGAACGAGCAACGGAGAGGTTGTTTGGTGTGGACGTCCCGCCTGAGTCAGACATTTATAAGGTTTACGACCTGCTTCAAGCTGGAGAGACTGCGCTTGTCTGGGATTTCGAGGAGGCACACGTCGGACACCCGCTAAAGGCGCGGTGACGCTCGGCCGCCACATCGTGAGATTTGCTGGCGCAGCACACCATACGACAGCGTGCGCAACAGGCGCGGACGCCCGTTTCGAACGTTGCGCCCGGCGCCACCGACTGTTGGGTGACACGTCACTCCGCGGGCGGGTGCTGCACGGGAACCATGGTTATCAATGGGGAACCGCGGAATCCTTCCGAAAATCTCTCCCGTTTACTGAATAGGAACCATCCGTTAACCGCGTCGTGGTGGTGACGGCGGCCCCTGCCTTGGAGATCTACGTGCGAAATGCACGGCCCCTGAGAGTCGAACGGCAAGGCCTGATGTTACGATTGCTGAGGTCCTCGTTGGATCTGCGCGCAGAACCCGATGAACAACCACATGCCCCTTGGCATCAGCGCTGGGACTCGTCCAAAATCAGGAAATGACCAGTTCGATCTAATCACGATCGGGCCTTTGGTTGATCGGTTTAGCCTAGCAGCCCGTGGCAAAAGCGTTTGTGACAGCCAATCTGACGCCGCGTGCATATGAATCGGTTGGTGCCGGCGAAGGCCGAAAAGTGTCCAGATCTTCTTAGTGGTCGTTTCTGGATACCACAAGAGCGACCACAACGTGTCGAGTAGCGCCGCCGCGCGGCCCTGGAGCCCTCGTGGACGTGCCGACGCCGAACAACGCCCGCATCAACAACCCAAGATTCAACGCACGGGCATGCACCAGCAGCCGTTTGCGAATGTTGTCGTGACCGCAGGACACGCCGCATCCGCCCGGTTTCATACAGATGGGCACACGCGCGTTCGAGCCGCTCGTCGCGTTGGCGCACGAGCCATTTTCCTCGCGCGCCGCGAATGCGTCGTCGATTCCGGTAAACGGCATCGCGCGCCTCGGATTGGCCTTCCAAGTCCGACGGCCGCGATCCAGTTCCGAGATGTAGCTCCGCACGCCGACCGACTCGAGATCAACCATCACCTGATTACTGTAATAGCCCTTGTCGGCGACCACCTATCTGATCTCGCGGTCTGGGACGACGCCTCCACTTGTTCCGCCGCCTCGATGAGCGTCTCGATCCTCGTCGATGGGTCGCCCTCATGGGCACCTTCTACGGTGACGCTCACGACCGCGCCCGTGTCCAAGTCGACGGCGTGCTCGGCTTTGTGCGCAAGTGGGTCGTCTTTCATCTTCGTGATCTTGGCCTCGGGATCGTCCGGATGCATCCAATCGTCATCCGAGCGCTTCTTGCGCTTGCGGTCGAGTCGCGCCAAGGTCCGCGCGCGTCGGCGTGCCGATGCCCGACGCCTTAGCGAGCTTCGTCAGAAACTCGTCGAAGCTCTCGGCGGTGTCGCGGCGCACGATGCTGCGCAAAAGCCGCATTGGCTTGAGCGTCGTGGCGGCAATGCCGATCGTCGCTACCCTGATCAACCCAGCCATGCTCAGACGCTGCAACGCCCATGTGAACACTGCCCGCTACGTTTGGAGATCGATCAACCGCCGCGTGCGCGAAATCGTCGAGTGGTCGGGCGGCGCCTCGTTCAACCGGACGCCAAGAAAATCGCGCAATGCCAACGAATCCGCTGCGCGCCACGCGATGCCGCGCTCGGAGTCGATGCCTTCGAAGTAGCCGATCAGCAGCAGCGCGAAACGATGCCAGGCGGCAAGCTGGGGCGACCCACCGTCTCGGCGTAAAACTGGCGCACTGGCCTTCGGCGAGATCGTCGAACTCGTGCTCGCGCAGCAACTGATTCAGGCGCCGGTAGATGGGGTGACTCCCAAGCGCCGGCAAATCCGTCGTGACCCACATTGGTGGCTGCCGATCCCGTTCATGTTTGCCCATCGCCATCCTGCGCATTGTAGTACGCTGCGCGCGATGATGGTGTGAGAGTTGTCTGCGCACGCGACCGTCCTACCGGACGCAGGGCGGGCGCGGCCTACATAAGCGTGGCGGGCGGGCGTGATAATGTCTTCGTTGCTACTCGCCTTGTCTCTCGCTGCGGCGGGAAGCGCGACCCCAAACAGGACATTATCTGCACTGGGCGACCGAGTCCGTGCCAACAAATACAGGACCTTTTACCTGAAGTCGTTCCACCAATGGTCGGAATGCGTCCGGTGTGGCTGGTTGATCGGATCGGCGCCTTGGAGCAGCGGCGAGCCGCGCTGTGGGTGCTCTTGCGCACATCGGAGGAAGTTCGAATCGGCGGCCGGCGACTGGATGGGCCGGGAGCGCTCACGTTAAGACGTGGCGATAATCCACTAGTCGACACGCTTGTGATTGCGCATCCGGCGAAGCAATCCGTCACCCCAAGGCAGCGCGTCGCCGAACGTCATGCGTCCCTATGTCTTTCTACCGTCTCACGTGTTCTATCGAGTCCGGGATGTTGGGAGGTTCACGGTTCGCATCGGCCAGGAAGAAGTACGTATCATCCGCGCCTTTAAGCCGCAGGTGGAATTCGACGTCAGGTGATCATGCCTGTCAGTGACTGCCAACGCGGAGCTGCCATCTGCCGGCGCGGTCGCGGCCGTGACGAGATGGTTGAAAGGGGTTCAACACCCAAAGCGGGTCATGCGCACCATGTGCATTGACTTCCGCCACGGACTGCTAATCAACCCGGTGAACCCACGTTTTCTATTGCATTCGTCCGAAACAGTCCTACAAAATGTCTCCTCGGAGGCTGAATGGCTAAACGGCGGCGTGCAGGCGGCGTTTCCCTCGATGGTTTGATGGCAGAACTTCGGTCCCTCGATGCCCGCAGGGAAGATATTCTTTCGAGCATCCAGAGTGCAGTCGCAACGGTATCGGGTGGGTGGGGATCCTCAGGTGTGCGCAAGCGCGGCCGTCCCGCTGGTGCCGCCAAGAAGACACAGGGCGCTCGCAAACGCCGGGGGATGTCAGCTGCGCAGCGCAGGGCTGTGAGTGCGCGGATGAAGAAGTACTGGGCGGGACGCCGCAAGGCCAACAATAGATAAGAAGCACTCGCTCTTGATGGGAACTCTCACGTCTTGATGCCCGGACGCATGAACTACGTTCTCGATGTGCCCTGAGCGGTTCCTGCCAATCTGATCGACGCCGCTGCCCGTAATCCCGCTCTCTTTGTGAACACTCGTCACAACCGCGCTCATCCATTAGTCAAATCCATCCGTCTGGCTCGCTGATGGAAATCGTGGAACGACGTAACGCGCTCGTTTCAATAGCCGACCAGCAAAATCGGTCTCCGCTTCAAACCGCTGCACTGATCGTGCGCCATGTGGCTCTTTTGACGCCGCTTGCATCAAGGACCAACGGACCAGCGCAGTGTCGTATCCCGTCCACACCCTTCGAGTTCGGACTCGATAAGACCGAACCTCCTCTCCATTTCGTGCCAATCCTCGCGGGTGGACTCTCGTCGTCTCAGGAAATGGTTCGACGCGAGCGAGGCGAATGACCCCACACCGCCAATCAGAAACAACCAGCCAACGACCGCGCTGAGATGTGGAAACGCAATTGGGATTCCGATCCCGACGAGGCTGAGTGCGAAACCGACTACCGCGAGCGTCCGATCAGCGGACATGCAACCTTTGGGCGTTTACTCGCGCCATCGCCCCCGCGTATTCCGCAACTCGCGATCAAGGTATCGCTGCGTGATGTCGCTAAACCAAGAGATCCTAACGCCTTCGAGGACTTCATTGACCCGGCGATCCATGTCGGAAATATCCGGTGCGAGTTCCGCGTGCGGCACCAAGTGCTTGCTGCCTTCGCGTGCGACTTCCTCTGCCTGCTCGATAATCTGGTCGAAAATCTTGCGCCAACCTTTCAGATCTGAGACGACTTGATCAGCGGGAAATTGTCTCGGGTTCATCCACTCCGCAAGGCCGACCAAATTCGTTGCGAGGTCCCACGTCAGCCACTTGATGAAATCGATGCTTTCGTCTGGAGTTCGGTTCGCGAGGAGCGCGAAGTGTCCTGCGGAGGCCCTGAAGCAGTGGCATGGGAAGCACAGGGTGATCAGGTTGTCGGGATGATCAGTGCCGCCAGCGGATTTCGGGACGATGTGATGAGTTTGGGGCTTGCACCCCATTCCCGCGACGGCAACTCCGCAGTCTTGGCACCTGAACTTGTCTCGGGTCCAGATTTGAAGCTGCAGTTCTCTCGGGAGTGTCTGCTCGGCCATTCGCCAGCCTAATCAGTTTCCGTGACAGGAATGGTCACTGTGTTAGGTGGTTCGCTACCGACCTACAGGGCGCTTCGAGTTTGTAAGCCAATACTCCTGGGTCGCCTCAAACACCACGTAATCCTCATTGAGGAAGGCCAGAACCTCCTTGAACGCTTTTTGTCCGGTGGGATAACTATTTTCTCGCGTGCTACCTTCAATGTAACACCGGCCCGACTGGCATACCGCCTGAGAGCCTGAGGTGTCACTCGATCCAATATTTTGCTCTCTGTGATAGCCGCTATCTTCCTGCGAACGACCGAATCCGTGAGATGCTCCAAGTCGAAGTCATCACCAACTGACAGCCGCCGGTGCCGCAAGAAGTCCGTGTTTCCGCAATTGTTGCCTCGCGTAGATGGGCGGTGAAGTCGAGAACCGCTTGGGTTCGAGGCAATGATGCGACATAGAGAGTGGCGCGCTGGTAGACCGCATCCACGCGATCCTCGATCTCCAACCCGGGACGGGCATCGCGAACAAACCGTCCTCTGGCCACCACGATCCTGAAGCCTTCAGCTCGAAGCAGATAACGCGGTTCGATTCGCTGAACCGCTACGGTTGCGCGGTTGTTTCGTGTCCAGTCCACGGCGGCGATGCCTCTGATCTGTGCCTGCTCTATATCGTTAGTGTCCAGCCTGGGTAGATCGGTTGCATCTGCCGCGTTCATCAGGACTTCGAGATTGGCTGGCCATTCGTAGTCACCAATCGTGAGGATTTCTCCCTCGGTCGGTTGATAGCCGGGCGCGAAGTCTACATGATCGGCCCTGAGGATTTGCGTGACATGCGGCTCAAGGCGTGCCGTGAGATCGTTCTGCGCTTCTTGGTTCACGTCAATCAGCTTGACCTCCTCTGCTCCCCGTCGCCCAACGAGCGCGTAGAAGTTCATTTCGCCTCCCGTGCTACCAGCCACAAAGTCGGCGCGAGTCGATGTGCTTCGATTGTGCCCTTCGGCGCTTCTCTCGACCTTGAAATCACAAGAGCCGTGTCACCATGTGCGCGCTCAACCTCGTAGAAGTGGAATCCCAACATTCCCAAGAGTGGGTTCACATGAAGGATCTGCAGTTGGACCAGGATGATGCCAACTAGCACAACGAATGCGAGTAGCCCGAGCAGACTGACCATCGACCCGCTTCCAGACGCTACGAGCGGCAACGCATACGTCACAAAAAATGCCAGTGCGTCCTTGTCAAGGCGGGCTACTTTCTGGATGACGAGCGGTTGCCGTTGAAATTCGGTTCGCCCGATGTGAAGCACGCCGACGCAGACGACAACCAAAAGGCAAGCGATAAGGGTGGCCCGTCGTGCCTTGCCGCCGGGGCGGCTGCGGCCCACACGATGAGGACAGGTGCTAACGCGGTCGCCGCAAGGAATACTTGGGCGAATAGACTCAGCCCAACATTTCGACCAGCAGACACACGTTTTCTCCGAACTGTCCGTTTAGTGCTCCCGATAAACGGTGATGTCGTCCTTCCCCTTTACGACCACCCGCACCGTGCCATCCCACCCCGTCGCGTAAATCGCCTTCCGGACAGTGGTGGAGTGGAAGTGCTTCGAGGACTCCGCCGCCATCACCGACTTCCAGGGCTTCCGCGTGCGAGAAATGCTGGCGGAGAGCAGGTCCAGCGTGCTCTGCCTCGGATGGCCGTAGAGGAAGGTGGTAAACGGTTTGTTCGGAGAACCCCAATTCCACTTCCCGACGTTGATCACCGCCACAGATGGCGTGATCGTATCGAGCAATTCCTGCGTGGTAGCGTTGTTCGAGCCGTGATGTCCAATCTGGAGCACATCCGCATCAAGAATCTTCCGCGCGGCTCCCGTGTAGTAGCCGAGGAGTAGCGCGATTCCGTCCTCCTCTAGACCACCCATGAACAACATCGCCGCCCCATTGAAGTCCACCCGCGTGACGAGGGAGTGGTTGTTCAAATTCGAGAAGGCGTCGGCAGACCAACCAGGGTTCGAGAGGATGTGGCGCTGGAGGACATGGATCTGAGGATCGACGGGCTGACAGTTTGATGGAGTCGATGGCGGTATCTGTGAAGCCGGACTTGTCGGCAACGGCCTCCACCTCAGAGTCTGGGATTTCCTCGATGTCGATATGCCGATGGCCCGATGACACCTCGCTGCGGAGCCAGTTCGGGTTCGGCGCACCAGGACCTGAGATCAGGCCGTTGTCCACGTAGTGCTGGACGGTGAAGTTCTCGACCACCGCTCGCAGTCCGAAGTCGTGGTCGATGTGGTCGTGGGTGATGAGGATAGTGTTGATGGTCTTGCGAAGGTCCGTCCTGCGAGCGAAGAATTTGTTCAGGTAGGGGATCAACCGCGTTCTCGCCGCCGCATCTTGCGCCCCGGCGTCGATCAGCATCGCCCCGCACGGGAACTCGAGCAGCACACTCTCGCCCTGCCCGATGTTCATGAAATGGGCGGTCATCGAGGGCGCCTGCGCCCAACCAGACACGCCGAGGCACAGAACGACAGCGACTGCGACAAACCCTCGTCTCACTGGACCTCCGGGTTGATTGCGACTTGAGCCGGCGGGCATTCTACGGCAACCTGAAGCATCAACCTGTCGGAATTTTTCCGCTATCGGCTGGCGGATGTGATCGGTTGGCGGTGAACGGTTCGATAAGGGAAAATAACCGATGGAGTCTATTGACCGTGGATCGCACAGGCGCGACTGAATCCAGCCGCTTGCCACAGTCTTGCGCCCTGTGTGGAGGGATCGGGGACCTCAGACGTTCGCACATCATCCCTGAATTTCTGCATCGCCCGATCTACGACACAGACCACTCCACGCAAGTGATCGCTTATGGAGCAACTCGGGCTAGGACCCTCAGGAAGGGTCTCCGCGAGCGCCTGCTTTGCGATGCGTGCGAAGCTCGCATGAAGGTTTACGAGGACTACTTCGTGCAGGCGTGGCGTGACAACCCGGCGCTGAATGCGGAGCTTCCTGGCGATTTCACGCTGACCGGCCTGGACTATGCAAAGACGAAACTGTTCATGCTGTCGATCCTTTGGAGAGCTTCTGTTTCTGTGTTGCCTGACTTCAGTGCTGTCAAGCTGGGCCCGCACGAAGAACGGATCAGGAAGATGCTCCTTGCTTCCGACGCTGGTTGTCCTGAAGATTACCGGGTAATCGCTGGTCTGATATGGGACCCGGTGACGAAACGTCGATGGGACAATATTCTGATGCCGCCGCTTTATTTGAGGGTTAATGGCGGCGCGGCCTACCGAATGGTTCTGGGCGGTGCATCCTGGACAGTCATCGTGTCGAAACACACGAACCTGAGTTTCGATCCTCGGTGGCTAACGATAGACGGGCAACTCCACTTGACGTGCTGCAGTTGGAGCCGTTTTAGTGGGTTGTCTGGCGCTACAGAGGCACTGTCCCGATTACCCGATGATGATCCACGACCATAAATCGATATCCGAGACGGAATGCTACCTATTCCTGAGGACGAGTTTCGCGTGGAACTGCCGCGCCCGTTGGTTGACAGATGCCCTTTCCCTTTGATCCCGCTCCCGCGACCCTCTGGACCCTCACCCGTGAGGACAGACTCGCCTCCTGTGAGATTCGGTTCGTGCCGAATGGCGTTGAAGCACTAGTGCGGCGGAACGGCACACTGCTTTACTCCAGCACATTCGAGAAGGGTGACGACACCCTCGAATGGGCCGAGAGCGAGCGCGTTGAGATGCTGGCGAAGGGGTGGAGGCTTCGGTAGTCAGCACGAAATGAACCGCTCGACCTTGCGGCTTCCCTGCCCTGACGCCGAGTCTGATGACCGAGAGAGCGTTGCGCGATTGAGCGATCAGATGACAGTTACCGACTTCTGCCCGCACACAGCGGCGAGATCCAACTCCACGAAGACCAACGGCAGGATTGAGACCGCTCGCTGGAAGGCGGGACTACTGAGGGGATCTCCTCAGGAGGAATGAAGCGAACGGACGCACAGGTGACGCGCGGCCGTGACACGACCGCCGCCGGTGGGGGGCCACGTTTACTCCAGACCCGTGACCGCAAGCGACACCGACCCATGTGGAGCGGTTGTCTGCGCGACTTTGATTGAGCGACCATCCACCACAAACTGCACCTGAAGTAGACCACCGGCTGACTGCTTCGTGAACCGGCAACTAATCGAACTGGCGGTGAATTTGAAATTTGCTGGCAACACGCCAGCAAGGCTCCGGGCCTCTTCCCCGTCCGTGGTTTTTGTTTTGCACTCGCCCTCAAAAGCGTGGCCCGTCTCACCGAACAGCATCACAGTGACGATCTTCGGTCTTGCGGACTCGACCGATGGAAGGGCAGTGTTTACGCGGACTGCCGCAGCATCGTCTTTCAAATAGCTTGTGACTTCAGCGACAAACGGGGTGAGCTTTTCGATTTGCTTCTCCAGTGTCAGGCCCTTCAGCGAATTGCCAGGATGTTCCTTGAGAAGATCCTGGGCATCCGGCAACAGTTCAATTAGCGAACGAAGATACACAGATTTTACGGCAAAATTCACATTCTGCGGGATGATGCCGGCGTTCTCGTAGAAATATTTCGCGCTGAGTCCTGAGACGACGACGCCTATCAATTCACCGTTCTCGTTGATCAGGGGTCCACCGCTGTTGCCCGGTTGAACCGGATTGCTGATCTGCAGCAAACGCGGGTCGTCGCCAAGACCGAAGACACTGCTGACGAGGCCCGAAGAGAGTCTTGGCGTCGATCCCATCACATCGCCCAATGGGAATCCCACCGTATAGGCGCTCTGACCCATTTTGGAAACCGCTGACGACGGGAGTTCAAACGGAACGGGATCGCCAGTCACATAAGAGGGATCAAAATCACGCAATTGAAGGACGGCGAGATCATTCGTTTCATCTTTCACGGCAATCGACGCGAGTCGAGTGTATTGTTGGTTCGGAAATCGAACAGCGATGCGCGATGCCCCCTTGACAACGTGAAAATTCGTGACGACGTAACCTGCACGGGAGATTAGGAACGAAGACCCGGTAACGACGCTGGGCTCTTCTGGCATGCGCGATGCACTGGCCGCCGGGGGAGCAGCAGGCGCTGCTGCATGAATAGGCTCCAGGAGAACGTGAAAGTCAGTGGAGGTTACGGTGTAGTAAATGTGCGTCGCCGTGCGATTCAGATTCGTCCACACGAAAGGCCCTGAGGTCAGCCGCAATTCCTTCGGGAAGAATCCATCTTTCCAGACACGAAGCCGAATGTCCTCCCCAAGATATTTTGAAAACAGAAATCTGGGTCCCTTGAATGCCCAATCGTCCATCTCCTCAACATGCGGCGTTGTCCCAATGAATTGTCCGTTCAATTCGATCGTTGCGCCCGATGGCTCGGAAGTGATCGTCAGGCGAACTTTCGCGGCCTCCACGGCTGCTGCGTAAAGTAATACGACAAGCGTAGCGACAACAGTCGCAACACGGCGCAAGAAAGCTGAACCGACAATCATGGGACACCCGCTTTGAAGAACCTTCAGCGTCGGAGACTAATTCCCTTGTGGGTAAGCTCCCGAAGCCGCACGAACCCTAATTGCGCTGGAGGCACGCTCTCCAGAACTACGGGAACGTTGTTCCAAGACCCTGCCTGAAACGACTGCGTAAACTCCACTTCCCGCGAATGCGAAGCCACATTGTTGGGCGACCCCTTGTCGTCCACCGTTCCCCATTCGATCGTGACTTTCGGATTGTTAATCGTCGCGCTCGTCAGATTGCCAAACGTCAGCGTCACTCTGCTCCCGTTGGCATACGATTCAATGTTTGCAAGGCTGACGGTAAAGCGACCAAGATTCGATTCAAGAACTGAATACCCATCCGACCCCGGCGTCAGGTAGGCGATTGATTTCAGGCTGTTCAGCGTGACATCAAACTCGCGGGCGTCCTCTATCGATTTCGTTCGCTTTTCGAGCGCATCGATTTTCTGCTCAAGCGCCGTAATCTTCGTCTCGGCGGCGAGCAGCTTCGCGGACTGGTCGGAACAAGCGGCCAGCGCTGACGAAGCAATCGCCGCGACTATCACCAATGCACGTCTTAGCATCATCAAGTTCCCTGCGATCATCGGTGTCCTACTTGCCTCGCTTCGCGGGCGGCTTCTCGTTGCTGGTTCGAGTGGCCGGAGCTTGCTTCTCCCCCTGCGCCGCGCGGTAGTCGCTCACCATCTTCGGAGTCACATCTTCTTCGTAGCAGGCCGGCGATGCCCCTCCAGGCCGACTGTAGGCACTCCGTCGCCCGCAACTCCTGCCCGCACGGTCGCGGTTGTAGGGGCACGGGCACGATCCGCTGTAGCTCGCAATGGACTCCGCGATGATGGCTTGCTTGATCTCCGCGTCAGTTTTCGTGGCCTTCGCGTTCTGTGCCCAAGCGGTGCCCGTGCCGATGACGAAACAAACAATCGCGATTTTCAGCTTCATGGTCCTAATTCCTCCAGCAATACACACCACCGTGCCCTGAGCAGGTGCCGGAACCTGTCGAGCACGAATACGCCTTGTCCTCGCAGATCGCCTGCGGAGGACCAACCATGTCGTTCACACACTGCGCATTCGACGGAAGATTGGTTTGGCAGACGGGGTGACTCCCGGAACTGCGCGGTGGGAGAGTTCCCGGCCACGAACTCGGCAGCGGCGCCGGTGACGGACTCGGGCTCGGCGCAGGAGCCGGACTCGGCGTCGGCGCGGGCGCGGGAATTGGCGGGGGTGCGGGAGTTGGCGCTGGCGTGGGCGTCGGGCCTGGAACAGGGGCTGGTGCGGGCGCGGGACTCGGAACAGGGGCCGGGTTCGGCGCCGGAACAGGGGCGGGCGCTGGTGCAACAGTCGGCGCGGGAGCGGTCGGTGTCGGGCTGGCGCCCCCGCAGCACAATGCCATCAGCGCGAATCCGCCTACGAATAGGCGCACCGGTCTCATGTAGGCTCCTCCCCGAAGTCATCGCCGTCCGCAGACACGCTTCGCCAGCCCCCAGAGTGCAGAGGCGTGAAGCATTTGTTCAGCGTGGAAACGGCAGTTATCCTAACTCATCTAACGGGGTTGGAGTATGTCGGCGTTTCTCCGACAAACAGGGAGCTTCCAGCGTGGACTTCGCGGATCTGAACCAACACGGCCTGCAATCGGCGCCTCCGCACCAACCAACGTTTTTTCAGCGGCTTTTCGGTCGCCCCATCAAAAAGAACGCAGTCATCGAAATCACGAACCTTCTGGCGGAGAACCCGATCAAAGCGGTCTCGCTGCCGCAGGTCGCGGACATCCTGAAACGATACGACCTCGGGTTTGGCGAGGTCATGGACTCGCTGCTGGCGATCTATCGCCGGGTGCTTGCGCATGTCGCAGCAGATCGGGAGTTGTCGGCGAATGATCGCGCGGATCTCACACACCTCCAGATGATTCTCAATCTGCCTGACGATGGCGTCGTCCATCGACGAGAAGAAGTGCTTGGCGATCTCTATGCGAACTCGCTCGCGGGTGCGTTGGCCGACGGCTCCATCAGCCCCGAGGAGCGGACTCGCCTCGACGGCATTGCCGCCAGCTTTCAGCTACCGGCCAAGAAGATCGAAGAAGTCTATAGAGCGCAAGTGCTCAAGCTGTTGCAGTGGCAGTTCAACGAAATCCTGAAGGACCAGCGCGTCACTGACGCGGAGGAAGCCCATCTCCGAGAGATGGCCGCGAATTTCGGCGTCACCATGACCCACGGCTCGGAGACGCAGCGGCTCTATGACCGATGCAGGCTGCTCGCCCGAATCGAGGCTGGCCAGCTTCCGGCGATCAATGCAGCTATCACCCTGCAACGTGGCGAGACATGCCACGCCTCCCTCGATTGCACCCACAACGAGATCCGCAAGCAGACGACGAGCTACCGCTACTCCGGCCCCACCGCGAGCGTGAAGATCATCGGCCCCATTCGATGGCGCTTTGGACAGGTGTCATTGAACCGCGTCAGTCGAGACGTGATGACGCAACTCGATTCTGGAACGCTCTATGTCACGAATAAACGGCTGCTCTTCGACGGCGCTCAGAATAGCAAGTCGATTGCGCTGAAGAAGATCATTCGCTTCACCGTGTTCAGTGACGGGATCAAGATCGAAAAGGATACCGGGAAGGACCAGTATTTCATCGGCAGCGGTGATTCCGAGGTTCTCGGAGCAGTGCTGGAGCGCGTGATTGCGCAGAGTCGTTAACACATCCTCTCACTCTGGGTGCTGCCTTTCTGCAAGCAGCCGATCCAGCTTAGCGCTCAGTCCATCCAGGCGAGCATGAATCGACGCGAAGTGATCTTCGTCGTCCTGAATCATGAACACACTCGCAATCGTCGCCGTGAACACCCCAATCACCCCGATGCCCGTCAGCATCAACAAAACCGCGATCAGCCGTCCTTCTCCGGTCACCGGGTAGATGTCCCCATACCCTACCGTCGTTGTTGTTGTGATTGCCCACCAGAGCGCATCATCAAATGACTTCACTGAGGAATTGACGGGGCGCTCGACCGTGTAGAGTCCTGTCGCGCCCAACACCATCACACCTGCGGTCAGCAACAGCACGTAATGGAACTTCCGGTGTTGCAGAGCGCGACGGGCAGACTTCAGCCCGATGCTCAGAAATGCAATCGCCCCGCATCAGTCGCAGCAGTCGCAGCAGCCGAACGGCGCGTAATGCCCTGAGACCCTGTAACGTCTGAGGCACGCCGAAGGGTGGTGACACAACGATGATGAAGATGTCGAACCATGACTTCCTCAGGAACGTGCCCCGCTCGGGTGCGGCGCTCAATCGAAACGCGAACTCTGTGCAGAACGCCACCCACACGAACCAATTCACCGCATTGGCAACCGCGTGCGTCATGGGAGTCGCGGAGCCGTTATCGAGGAGGAGCGCGGGAATCACGGCTAAGGCAAGGAGCGCCATCGGCCATTCCAGGGCCTTTGTGATCCGCTCGTAACGCTGATTCGCGGCGGGGGAAGTCACATCCATTCCGGGCCTCCAGATGCCGCAGATCGTAGCTGCTGGCGGAATCCGTGTTGTAGGACTTCCGCCGACACAGCTTCCCGAAGTAAGCTCGCGTCGGAGGCTCTATCGTTGGCTAAACACTCGACTGACATCCTCACCTGGGCGCGACGCGGCGCTGAAGCTCGCTGGAATGAACTGCAATCGGAGGCCGCATCGTTACTCAAAGCGTTTCCCGATCTCGACTCCATGTCCAGAACGGCACGACGCACCGTCGCCAAGTCGGCGCGAGGCGTAGCGGCCGCCGTTGAACCCAAGCGCAAACGCTCGAAGATGTCCGCTGCCCAACGGAAGGCCGTCAGTGCGCGGATGAAGAAGTATTGGGCGAGTCGGAGAGCGGCGAAAAAGTAGTCTCCAAACAAGCGCCTATGTGGTCTGATCCCGCATCAGCATCAAGGAGGCGTGATGTCACGACGTGGAACGTGGAGATGGGCGCTAACGGCGGCGGGCATCATGCAAATCGGCATCGCGCTCGCCCATTTTGGTTTGCAATACGAGTGGCGAGGCGTCGATGGGGGTAGCCTACCTGCCCAACTGCGGTGGGCGCTGTTCGCGCTGAACTTCTCCTGGTCCACCGTCGTCCTGGCGGTCGGCATTCTGATGGTCTACGCCGCCCGTTTGAACACGAACACTCCATTCCTTCGCGCCACCATTTTCAGCGTCGGCCTCTTCTGGACCATGCATGGGATTTACATGGTGGTGATGCCCATGCCCGTTCCTGCTCGACTCGCTTGGATACAGGGGCCTATCGTTGCGTTTCCAATAATGGTCGTGCTGCTCCAATGGCTTCCATTGGTTTTGACCAGACACCAATCAGAGCCTCCACGGATGAGTGCGTCGCTGCCCGCGAGGTGACTCGATGTCGATAGAATCGGACGCCGATCTCTCAGGAATGCAGCAGGCAGGAAGAGTCGTTGCCATCACCATCGCGGAGATGAAGTCTGCCGCTCGCATCGGCATGACGACCGCCGAACTCGACGCAGTTTCGGCCTCGACCTTCCGTCGATTCGGCGCACGTTCCGCCCCGCAACTCACCTACGGCTTCCCCGGTGTCACCTGTATCTCCGTCAACGACGAAATCGTCCACGGCATCCCCGGCGCACGTCGGCTCGAGCCTGGAGATGTGCTGAAGGTGGATGTAACGGCGGAATTGGGCGGCTACATCGCGGACGCCGCGACGACGATCCTATTGCCGCCGATCAAGCTAACTGCGACTCTCCTGAAGCAGGCCGCATCTGATGCGCTACGTTCGGCACTCCGAGTGGCTCGCACGGGTGAGCGAGTGTCGGTGATCGGCAAGGCGGTTGAAGCGGAAGCAGCAAAGGCTGGATTCTCGGTCGTCCGCGAACTGTGCGGCCACGGAGTCGGCAGGAAGATCCATGAGCAGCCCTCCGTGCCCAATTACGAGAATCGGTTTTCGCGAGACATGCTGACGGAGGGACTCGTCATCGCCGTCGAGCCGATGCTCAGCGAATCGAAGGCGCGAGCCGTTGAGAGTGCTGACGGATGGACGATCCGCACGCGAAATGGCTGCTTGGCGGTGCATGAAGAACACACCATCGTCATCACAACCGGCGCTCCGTTGGTCGTGACGGCTGGACGATGAATCCTCCAATGTGTGTTGACGATTTGAATCGGGGCTGCTCGGCCCTCGCAACATGCTTCGCGACCGTTCTCCTGGGAGTCGTCTGCGGTTGCGCCGATACATCCCACGCGCTGCGATTGCAGACTGAACGGCCTGCAATCATTCGAGTCGGTCAACTCGCTATGATCCAACTGCGTTCCGAGGAGCAGTTCTCCGGCCATGCAGGAGCGCGCTTTCACTTGTGCAGCAACGTCAACGCGGAGAGCACACGGTCTTTGTTTATCGGGCCGTTCGCGTTGGGAGCGAAACATTCCTGACAACGCCGAAAGCACCCACGAAGGACGGATGCGTGAGTTGCGTCACTGAGCATTACTTCGTTACGGTTTTGCCCTGACGAGTCCGGCTTGGTCGGATCTATCGCCTCTTGGCCGCCTTCCGCTTCCGAGCCGTTGATTTCGTCGCCTTCGATTTCTTTCGTTTGACGTGTTCCGGGAGCCGCTTGCTCCCCGTCTCACGGTTCCACTCCTCGAACGTCTCGGGCGAGATCTTTCCTTCGACCAAAAGCTGAGCGAACTTGCGACGTTGCGCTTGGCTCTTGAAGGGCATGATGGAAACCTCGAAATCTACGCTTCCCGCCGAATCTCCGAGGCGCGTTTGTCACTCCTCAGCCCGAGAAACGCCGCGTGACGCAGATGGCCATCGTTCGTGAACTCCACGAAGCGGATCTGCGCCACAAGTCTCGGCTTGACCCAGACCATCTCCGCCATCTGCTCCGCCGTGACGCCACCGCCCCAATGAGACGTTTTGCTATTCGGGAGGTCCACGAAGGGGCACCTCGCGACGTGCAATGCCTTCAATGCCTCGAACACCTCTCGGCGTAGGTGCGGCGTAAATCCTGCTCGAACCTTCCCCGCGAACCGCAGCGCCCTCCCCTCGTAGTAGCCGACGAGCAGCGCATCGATGCCGTTTGGCCCTGGTCGGTAACCGCCGATCACAAACTCCTGCTGTTTATCGAGTTTCAGCTTCACCCATGCGCCGCTGCGTTCGCCGGATTGATAAGAGGAGTCGTTCCGCTTCGCGACGATCCCTTCCAAACCGATTCGCGACACAGCGTCGATCACCTGTTGCGGCGTGCCAGCGAGTGGCTCCGACAGTAGAATCCCTGATCCCTTCACCACGTTGGGTAGCCGCTTCCGTCGTTCCTGGAGCGGAACTCGTGTCAGGTCCTTCCCATCGAGGTGAAGCAGGTCGAACGCATAGAACACGATGGCGTAATTGCGGTGGGCGGATCGATGTTGGAGGGCCTGGAACGAGGGTTTGCCCTTGGGATCAAGGGCGACGATCTCGCCATCGAGCAAGGCCGTTTCAGCCTTGAGCTTCAGCGCGGCAGCATGGATCGTCGGATAGGTGGCCGTGAGGTTGTTGTCGTTCCGCGAACGAAGCTGAATGTCGTTGTGATCCTTCAGCAGCAACGCCCGGTAGCCGTCCCACTTCACCTCGTAGGTCCAGTTCTCCCCTTCCGGCAGCTTGTCCGTGAGCTTCGCCAACATCGGAGGGATGAAGGTCGGGGAACTGCGAGTCCGGGGCACGCCTGATCGTGCTTGACCTTGTAGAGAGCCGCAAGCGTCGGCATCCGCGCGTGCGCCGATCCGAGCCGGGTGTTGCTGTTTCGTGGCGTAGGAACCCCGCGTGTCGGAGCGGTTCGGGGATCGTGAAAGCCCCGGACGCTAGAGGTCGCTAGCGACCATTTCGACTGCCGCCAGACTGGCAAGTGCGGTTCCGCGATCACACTTCCTCGACAGCCGGATGGCGCGGCCGGGGTGAATCAGATTGCGGAAGTCCTTCCCCAATCGCACCTGGGCGAGCGATCCAGCGGAGATCAAACCGAGATGCCCCGCTACCTCGGCGTATTGATGCAGATTCCACTCGTTCAATTTGTTTGGTGTTCGACGTGTCAGCACATTGGAATTTTCAAGCGAACTGACTGCCGCATCGACGTTGTTCCGGTCGGCATGATCGAGGGCCCACAACAACATCGCTTCCACGATGGAGCCGCTGAGCACAGTCGCAGCTTTCCAATCCCCGTTCGTGAACGCTTGGGTCGCCCAACCGATGTCGATTCGGAGTTGATCGCGAAGATCAACGTCTGTCACAAACGCCAACTGCGTTGTCGTAGGAGCGGGAATCGCGTCCGGGCACGTCGTTAACAGGCTTCGGATCTGCCGCACATACACTCCATTAACGTTGTAACTGCCGGGACCGCGAGAAACCCAAGTGTCGATGCGGTGCCTCAGTCTCCCTCGGGCAGCGATGAACTGCGCGAGGTCGGGTGGCGCAAGCACGATCAGTTCCGGCGGGATCGCTTCAATGGCTTCTACAACTCCGGTGAGTTCACCTGCGTTGTCGCCGCTCAACTGCGGCGGGTTCTCGCCACTTGTTACCCATGTGAAAGTATTTTCAATAAGCGCGACGACGGCGCTGGGCACGAGTGTTCGAGGCATCAAGTAGTCCTTGTAGTCGATAACACCGGGGAGGCGGTCTACTGATTTGCCAAAGCGGCTACGGCGCGCTCGAAACGAGGGACTGACCCCCGATGTCCGACCTGTCACGGACGATCAGCCCGATGGACGATTTTGGATCGGACTTCATCAATCCTCCTCGCTGGAACCCTTGGTTCCGCGTCTCGCCCGTGCAGTTCGAGGGAGAGGATCGCCCCATTCCGAGAGGGGTGAGGTTGTGTTGTCCTGCTGCCCGAGCGGGTGATCCGGTTCAGATCATCGACCGGGACCGGACGGTCTCAGGCCGTTTGCTGCGAGTCGAGTGTTCGATTCTACATGTCCGCAGTGAAACCAGAGGCCAAACCGCCTACGACCTGATTCACCGCGACTGATGGATTCGTCTGGAACCTGCCCACAGCGCGAGCATTGATGGCACAGCGGCTTGAGTGGTGGCGAACAGCAACAAGTAGACAAGAGGCATATGCCTGCTACTCGAAAGTGCGTGCGCTACCGCAATCGTCCATTGAATACTGACTGAGCAAAGCACGGACACTGCGAACAGTGTGAGCAGGTCGCCATTAGACCGAAACGCCCGACCAACGATCCAACCACCGATGGTTGCCGCCATCGCCAATGGCGAGACATCCTTCATCCACATCCAGATCAGTCCGTGCGCGGCAACAAAAGGATGCTCCCAGGCGGCGGGCTGAATCACCCCATACAGAAGCCATCCCCTTAACGACGCGGAAACATCTTGCGCGAGAAGCATGAGAAGGGCCGCCGTGGCAATCACCCCGACCGCGACCGGCTTGGAGCGACGGAAAGCCCGAGACGGCGCAAGCAGAATCGCGACTACTACCTGACCCCGATACCACCACGCCGATTTTCCCGCTGCGTAGCCCTCCCGCAGATCGCCTATCAATGCGTCGTGCGGCGGGTCGAATCGTTCGAGCAACTTCGTCGCGAGCTTCGGAGGTTCTCGCTTCATCTCGTCTCTGCCGCCCAAAAACGCCGCGAAGTGAGCAAGCCGACAAGCATCATCGTAAGCGGTGCGAGGACGAAGCCCGACCTCCATTGATAGGGCAACGCGACCGAAACCAGCGGGAACAGCACATGGGGAACGGGCGTTGGCCGTGCGCGAAGTTCCAAAATGGCGGCGGCGATTGCCATTGCGACAACGACCGACGCGATATGCAGCATCAGCACCGGTCCGGCCTTCTCCCGCTCAATACGCGAGACAGTCCACGCGGAGGCAGCGAAGCCTGTATACGAGCAGAGGAACGCACCAATCCAGAACGGGAGCCAGTAGCCCGTTGAATACCCCACCGAGGAGAGCGGTGGACCGATAGTCTGGTCGAACAGCGCAAACAGCGCCAGAAACACGGCCCACCCGATCACTACGCCCCGAGCGGCGCGCAAGGGAGCGAGAACCAACTGATGAACGGGGCTGACGACTACCGCACTTAACGCTTGCCGCCAATACCACCCCCTCGTCCTGCCGCTGCGATACTCCTCGTCCAAATCACCAACGAGCGCGTCACGCTGGCAGAGCCATGCGATGAGGGTTCGTGCGAAGCGTGGGGGGTGCGAGTTCATGCCGTGCCTCCCTTCAGTTCCGGGATGCCGCTCCAGAGCGCGGTGAACGCCTTTTGCGTGTCCTTCACCGCCTTCAGGCCCTTCGATGTGACTTTGAAAAACCGCTTGGCCCTCCCGCCGCGTTCGGGGGTCGGGTCGCCGTAGGACGAGGTGACGAGTCCATTTTCTTCCAGGCGATCCAGGGCCGTGTAGATCGCACCGAGGAGGACCGACCTGCCTCCCGTCTCCTCGATCTCCCTCGCAATCGGGACCCCGTAGGCGTCGTCTCCGACCCGCAGGATCGCGAGGAGGATCATCAACTCGAAGTCGGTGAGGTGCTGGCGGCGCATTAGTTCACAAGTTATGAACTATACGCGGCTTCCTGTCAAGAGGGTGCTACGCCGCGTGGAATTGAGGGAATGACGATGAGTGAGGTGTTCGACCGGCTTTGTGGTAAGCGGGTAAGCCGCATCGACTTTAGTGACGGCTCATTCGTCCGCTGCCCCACACCCATGTTGGTGGATTTCCACGATTCCGATCAGCCAGCCGAAGCCTGGATTGAGCCGTTCAATGACGGATTGATGCTGCACTTTAACGCGAACAGAATCTCGCCCTCCGGTGAAAGCGGAATGCAGGCACAGTCGGAGCCGTTCGGCAACATCGCGTCCTTATCCTGAGTCGGTGCCTTGCCGACACCACCGCCCCGAGCGTCACGACGGAATACCGAAATACGCCAGGACCGATTTCGAAATTACGTTGACGCCGACTCCACTCGCCACCTTCCACGCCCCAGACGCAGTGGCGCTTGAAGCTTTCGTCAACCAGCCTCTCACCTTGGGGCCGAGGGTCACGTTCTTTTCGTCTTCGATCGCCTTTTCAAGCTCGGTCAGTTCTCCTTTCGGGATGCCGAGTTGCGCGAGAGTTTCTATGAGGGTGCGCAAATCACCCGACTGGACGTGCGTTGTCGATATCGCCGCGGGGCTTGCGTTCGTGATCGCTCCGGTGTTGTTGCCGTATACGAACACTTGGTTATAAATCGTTTGCGCCGCATCAACTGCTTGCGGTGGGGGCGCGTCGGCAGGCTGTTCCAAGAGTTCTGGAATCTGCTGGCCAAGCCGAAGACTAAATTCGAGAACTCGATTGCGAACGGTGTCGATGATACCGACGATCGCAGCCGTCGAGACACTCTGCCAGATTGCATGAATAACGACGTGAGCGCCCTTCGCGAACTTTCCCTCCTTCTGCACCCACAAAACCAAGTCACCCGGCCACGGGATCATGACTAGGCCGGTGTTGTCTCCGTCCGACACCAATGCCTGGAGCGCCGCGATCGGCTGGCGGAACTCAAGCGAGGTTGCTCGGTCTTGTAGCGGCTCCGGCATGATCATCGACGCGAGCGGCGTTCCTTTATGCTCCCACGCGCCCACGCGCATATTGGCCTGCGCTACCGACGGTAACCTTCGATAAATGGGAACGTCGCCGTCTGGATAGCCGTTCAACTCGTTGAACGACCAGTCTCGCAGTGCATCGTTTTTCAGCTGCGCCGCGAGGACCGCGCACTTCCGCAAAACGTTTGAGATCGGAGCAGCGGCGTTGACCGCGTCGGATTGAATCTCCTTCAGTAGAGCGGACATCGCCGCAGCATCTCACATTGCGGTTGTCGCCGTCCCGAGCAGGTGCGCGTTCACGACGCTGCATTATTTGATGAACATCTCAACCGTCGTGAACATCTCCTTCGTGTTTACGTTCAGCAACCCGTTGCCGCAACATTCGTCGGCGGCAGAACCCGAAGACGTTGGACCAGATACGGCGGGGGGATGTCCCCAATGCATATCACGTTCGACGGGGAGACCCTCAGGTCCTGCCACCGTTCCACAATGGCCGAGAATGCGCTGAGCCTTTTCGGTATTCCCTGATAAGGACAGGGGGCTGCCGATCCAGGGATAACACCGCCCCTCGAAAAATTGATTCGCGGCCGTAGTTCAACGACGCGCCTGTCCGTGTTGGCCGGTGTGCTCCGTGTGCAACGGTTTGTGCAACGTCTTCCGCGAGACGTGGCTTCAGACGGCTTCGATCGGCTGCGATGCGCGAGACGAGTCCACGGTTGGCGGAGAGATTCATTGAAGGACCAAATCGAGTTCAGTTGGCTAACGAAAGTCGCGTCGTGCCTGCCGACCTGCCCTCACCAGAGTTCACCTGTGTGCCTGTATTTGCCGCTTGAGTTTACCGCTTCGACTTTCGCAAAGAACTCGTCCGCGTCGAATGCGTAGTCTTCGTCCTTGCGGTGAAGCGGTAAGGCGGCTGCTGCCTCAAAGAGGCCCTCAAAGAGCATGACGTGAGATCCGTCCTCGCGGACCCACCGTGGCCAACGTGGGTCCGAATCGAGTGCTCGCATCGCGGAATCACGAATCAGGAACGCGGGGCATTTCGGGTCGTCGATGCCGAAATGATCTCGCACCGCGAATACAATCCGCGTCGTCACCGTGTCGCCGAATCGGTATTCCTCGATCTTTCCGCTGTGTTCCAGTCGAACAGTGCCGCGAGCAGCGGGACTCTTCATGGGCATCTGTCCCGCTGCAGCGGCATACGCGATTCGCCATGCCATCTCGTATTCTTCGATTGAAAGCGGAACGATGTCCTCTGGTCTAGACGAGATGAAGTCGTTGGGCATCTGTTCGACCTCACGCAAGATGTCTCTTGGAATCGCGGCCATTATACGCAGATGGCACATTCTCTTGACGCCAGCCGATCTTTCCAGCATCGAGGACGCGCCGGGTGCTGACGTTTTGAGGTCGCGACTCGGTTCAGGAGCGAGGCTGACGTGCGAGCATCTCTTGCAATGCTCGGAATACGCCAAGTTCAACTCATCGTCGTCATCTCGGCTTGAACAAGCGAGACGTTGCTCCAGCGATGGCTTCGGGGCGAAAAGCTCGCTGACCGGTATACAGCCTAACTACAGCCTAACCAGCGGAACGGAGCGGAATTGGTGGATGGGGTGGACGCCAGAATCCGCGTTTTTCTTTGCAAAACAACAGGGCAGCATCCAGCGGACACTGCCCTGTCGAACTCTTAATCTGCGGGTTCTCGGTTCGATTCCGAGGCGGCTCACCATTAACACCACTTACGGGCAGGGCCCGATCGCGGCGGTTTATGAGTCTGCGGGTATGACCGTAGATCGTCCGCCGATGTTCCGTCAACGTTGTGCGTAGCCGTTGTAGCAGCCGCCGCTATTCCAGCCGGGGTGGCCGAGGGGAAAACGCGGGCCAGAAGTGGCGCAACCACCTGCGACTCAGGTTCGGCCGCTCACCGCACGCACGAGCCACCATCCCGTATACGTGACGACCTGACCGATCACCGCCCACCACGCTGTTCCCAGAACGCCGAAGACGATCCAGAACGGAACGATCGTGCTCAGTCGTTCGAGCAACGGCGAGAACGGCCAGTCAAAAAGCCGCAGGGCACGTAATTGCGAGTCGATGCACAGCCACAGATGGACAACTGGCAGCACCGAAGACATCGCGCGATAAGCTGCGCCGTGGCGCTTCGGCGCTATCGAGGCGAACAATATTCAGACTATCGGCTGGACGACAAACGACACGCAGTCGCCGTGCGGTTCTCAGCAGCCGCGTGCAGTCCGCATCCCGGCCCCCGAACCCGAAAGTCGGGCCAGAAGTGGCGGCGAGTCAGGACAGCGCGCCGCGCTTCTTGCACGTTCGTTGAATCATGTCGAAATGTGTTGCCATTGTTCGCAACGCCTCGACGCTCTTGCACGCCGCGACGCGCAGAAGTGGTCGACCCCACGCTCTTGGCCCCAAACTCGCTTGCCGGTGTCTAACAACCACATGCGCCGATCAACCGTCGCTGCAATCGTCCTGGCGTTCTCCGCGACTGCCCACGCCGAGGGTCAGGAAAGAATCACCATTTCATGCACGCGCGGGAATCCGAACATTTCGATGACGATTGAAAATACCATTGGCACGGCGCTACGCGCGTGGATGATGGCGGGCAGTCGCGAAATGGAAATTGGAACGATTGACGGTCCCTGGCTTCGACCTTCGATATCGTTGGTGACTGATGCTGACGGCGCTTATGTCTATCAGCCGGCCGACATGCCCGGCGTCGTGGCGGGCAGCGCTGATCCGTGGACGATCATCGTTCCACCGGGAGGGTTCTACACAGTTCGGCTCGCCGCTACCGACTTCCTCGACGTAAAGAATGGGGTCCGTTTCGATCCCGCTGTGCCGCAGACCATCGTCGCGCGATTGGCTGTGCGTCGTCGGCAGGATCATCCTGGGCCGCCAGCCGCTTACACGATGGCATCACCGGCTTTGCGTCTACCAGACTGCACGGAGGCAACCGCTCAGTAGGTCGGCACTTCTCAACTCGCGCTTTCCACCAGCCGCCTGCATTCCACCCCCCGGTCCCGAAACCGAAACTCGGGCCAGATGTCGCGCACCCGAGAAACGAACACCCGAATCCCAGCACATTTCGCTTGTCTTGCGTGGTGGCGTGTAGATACACTCATCCACGTGGCCGAGAATAAACAGGCGATGAACATCCGTATCGATCCCGATCTGGTGCTTGCGCTCGAAGCGATCCGAAACGCGGAGGGTATTCCCGTGTCGGAACAGATCCGGCGCGGCATCCGGTTGTGGCTTGACCAGAAGGGCACAGCGACGACGGCAAAGCGGAAGGCATCGACCGCCAGGCCGAAGGGAAAGCGGTGATGAGGGCAGGGATCTACGCGAGGATGAGCACGGCCGACCAGCACACGGAGCAACAGGTTCAGGAGCTACGCCGCTACGTCGAGGCGCGCGGCTGGACGGTCGCACGCGAATACGTGGACCAGGTTAGCGGAGCGAAGGAACATCGCCCTGCGCTCGGCGCCATGCTGACCGATGCCAAGCGCCGTCGAATCGACGTGGTGTGCGTGTGGCGACTGGATCGCCTCGGTCGCAACCTCAAACACCTGATCACGCTGATTGACGATTTGCACGCGGTCGGTGTCGCCTTCCTCTCGCTGAACGAAGGCATCGACTGCACGACGCCAGCGGGCAAGCTCCAATTGCATGTCCTCGGCGAACTGGCGGAGTTCGAGCGGGGTCGAATCCGTGAGCGCGTGGTTGCCGGTTTGGCGCGCGTTCGGTCGAAGGGGCAACGCCTCGGACGGCCTGAGAAAGTCGTTCCTGAAGCCGTTCTAGCGCCCGTGAGGGGCCTTCCCGTCCGCGAAGCTGCACGGCGTCTCGGGCTGTCGCGCGCAACGGCTCACCGAAGTCAACGGGCGCAACCAGACCCATCAGGTTGGGTCTCGGGCGTTCGCGGGCTACCTCGTTTCGCAGGTTCTACCAGGGTAAGGGCAGGCCGCCGAGCGATAAGGCGTTGAGCCAAGCGAGCCCGCGTTCGCGCTTCAACTCCCGAACGTCATAGCCGGGCGTCCATACCACCGATGGCTGCTACGGTCGCGTCTTCGGGATGTAGACGGTCTGGGTCTCCATCTTGATCCACGCAACGCCGCTCGGTTGCAGGTTGCTGTCGAAGATGAACGAGCACCGATACAGTTCACCATTTCTTGTCTCGACCGCGCCCGGCGAGTAGGCGCCCGCTTGCGGCATCGAGCACCGATTCGCGTTGAAATTGGTCGTCTGAGCCGAGATGTGTGCCGATTGGAATCCGATGCCAAGCGCGGCGAGCAACCCGACGAAGATCAGCGCCAACGGTAGTCGCTTCATAACACCCTCCATCACGCACTAGGATGAAAATAGCGGTCACCCATTCGCAAGTCAAACGGCCGCAGTTGAGGTAACGACCTGTCGGAGTGTCCGATCACGCCGAGGGGTTCATCCCCCGAGGCACTACCACCGAGACGCGCTCGACCGTTCACCCCGGCGTGTCGAATCTCAGGCGAGAGGGACGTTGCACCGCTGAGGGGATTCCAAACCCCGAGGCACTTCACCGACTACAGCAGACGACTCATCATCAGGGCACAAACAGCCACGGCATCGCGAGAATGCCGAGTAGCCGGTCGTAATCGAGGTGGCCTCCGCCGAACCCGCCCTGCAACATAAAGAGTGTCGTCGAGAGCACCGCTACGCCCATGACAGTGCCAATCGCGACCGAGAATCCAACTCGTCGCACGGGCGTCAATTTACCAGAGCGCGCGCAGAGTCGAGTGTGCCGAGTCCCGCGACCGCCACGGGATTCCAAACCCCGAGGCATTTGACGTTGGAGATAGTGTCAGCGCGGGTTTCGTGCCGAGGCTTCGTTCGACCACGTAGACCGAATGCGGAAGGGAGCGCGGTCGTCCTTCAAATGACGAACGACAAGATTTTTCGCAGACGTAACGCACGCCCGCCGCAGGTGTCCCGGCCGGTCCGGTTCGAGCGGGCAGATCGTGAAGTCGCCGAATATCTCGCTGTAATCCGGGGACGTTATTTCCAGATATCGCGCGCTGTCGCCGGGCAGAAACACAACGGGCTCGTTATCAACAGCAATCATCCGCTTGCTGCCGATCAGCCAAATTTGATACGGAATCCCTTGCCGCGATGTGAGGCGGCCATGACGCACAGCGCACGCCTCGACAGGCGGCGTGTCACAACGAATCGGCGTCTCCTGCGCCAGCAGCACAGTGGTCGTAAACGCTAGCGAGCAGGCCCAAGTCGCGGCCGAGGTATAAACCCTCGTCAATTCGTCTCGGTCTGTCATCGTCGCGAACATCTGGTGCGACGGATATTCCAAGACTACGGCGGCGTGGATGCGACCGCCTCAGACATCAGCAACAACTCTCGCAGATACTCCTTCCACACCCTGGCTATCGTGTGAGTCCCGTGCCCGCGAGTTTCCGACGTGAGCGGCAAAACAATGGCTCGGCCCTGCCTGACACGTCGAATTTCGCGCTCCAGGATCTTAAGCTCTGGCGGGTTGATCAGATCGTCCGCAGAGTTCACGGCCAGCAACGGCGCCTTGATCTTTTCCAAGCCGGAACCTGGATCGTAGTCATACGACGCTTGCAGCCGGTACATGACATCGTTTGCATCGTCCTCCTTCATGCCGGCCGCTATTGCCCTGTCGAACTCCGCATCGGCTGCCGCCCAGGTGGGCATCTGCTGCTGACGCAAAATCGGATTGCTTGCCATCAGATACGACATGGCTAGCGCGGTCCGAAGGCCCTCCGGTTGCGCAGTATAGTTGCCATTGTTCCACTGCGGGTCGTTGCGGATCGCGTCGATGGCGATCCGCCGCCAGATCCGGTTACGACCCGCAATCTGCGCTGGCACACTCGCCAGTGGCATTAACGCATCCATGAAATCCGGGTAGGTTTCGCCCCACAACCATGTGTGCATCCCACCCATCGATGTGCCCATCACCAGTCGCAGGTGATTGACCCCGAGACCGTCCGTCACCAGCCGGTACTGCGCTTGGACCATGTCGCGATACCCATACTCCGGGAACCGCGCTCGCAACCCGTCGCTCGGCTTGCTCGATTTGCCATGACCGATGCCGGCAGGAAGGATGATGAAGTATCGGTTTGCATCGAGCAGACCTCCGGGACCAAACAGTTCACCGGAAAACTCAGGTCGGATGAACGAGGTCGCCGACCCGCCGGTTCCGTGCAACACAAGCACTGCGTTACGCACAACGCCGTTGGCATCACGTCGTGGTGTGCCGAGCGTCGTGTAGTGAATCCGCAGTTCGGGCAACGATTCACCCGATCGGAACCTGAAGTCCTTCAGGACGAAGTTGCCCTCAGCGGGCGTCGGTGCCTGCGCCGCGGCAATGCTCGACCAAGCAAATCCGATCAGTAGTAGCGCGGCGACTCTCTTCACCATTGGCCCGTCACTCCCCCGTGCCCAGATGCCGTCGGATGCGCGTCTGCCCCGTCGTGCGCACGCCGGCTGCCCCCGTCGACCGATAGCCCCCATCTTGTCTGAGTTCGGGAATTATAGCCGCACGCCGGCGGGTTCCATTTTGAATGGCTTTCCGCCACGACGAGCACGGCTGTGATCTGCTCGCGGCTCACGTCGAATTGCTCTATGACCTCGTCGACACCGAGGCTTCGAGGTTCTCGATGATCGTGGCCACAGGCAAGCGCGTGCCCTTGAACACCCAAGCGCCACCAACTTTGCCTGGGATGCTCTCGACGGCCGGCCACCGGGGCCAATCAAGCGTTGCCACACGAACTCCTTCGCTCCAGATTACGGCAAAATCGCGTGGCGGTCAGGCGGGCTCAAGCGACGGCTCGGAGACCGTCAATTCGCCTCAACCAGCCCTCGAGTTGGTTCCAACTCGCGAAATTTAGGCTCACCACTCCCCTGCGATTCTGCTGATTCTGGTCCTGCTCCACGCGGGCCTACACACTAATTGACACACAGGGGCTTCGCGTGCCAACGGCGGTTCTCGGGTGGCGCGTCAGCGGGGAACGAAGGCTCGCGGGACGTAGCCGTCGGTCACTGCAGACTCAGGCTCCCCCACACCGTGCCGGTCGAACTGGAGTACACGATCAGGCGGAGCTCGTCGCCTTCCTCGAACGTCTGTTCTTCGTTAATCGGCACGACGAGCGTGCCGTTGATGGGCACGATGATGACCTGCATCCATTTAAGTGTCCGGGTGTCCTTCGAATGCCATTCAACCACCACGGAGGTCGCAAACGTCGCGCTCACAATGATCGGGAACGAATGCGGTCCCGCGCTGATGTCCTTGATCTCGGCGAGAATGGTCTGGCCTGCCGCATTCGTGGCCGGCCCCCGCGAGTTGAGCCGTGGAGAACCCGACGAGGACTACGCACTGGCGACGCCGACGCCGAGCGGCCCCAGCACCGCATAGAGAACGAACACCCGACAGCACCTTGCTTTCATCATCCTTAGAATCCTGGTTACCCCGCGGTCCTCAGTCCTCACCACACCCAATCTGATCGTGTATCGGCTATCCTTCCGTTCCGCGTTACACCAACCCTGAACGGTCAGAACGCGCACGCGGACAGTTCTTCCCGCGTACGAGAGATATGCGTCGGCAGACTCGCGAACACGTAAATTGATTCTGCTGAACACCTCTGCTCATCGTGCTGCCCGCGCTGCAAAACGTTGCCGCAGCGAAAACTGATGCCAGACTACTCGGTAGTTGAAGGAGGGCAGCAATGGCTTACGACGGCTGCGTCCTGTGCGGAAATCCGCGGCATAAACCGCGGCCGATCTTTGCGGACGGTAGGCTGAAGATGGCAACGTCTCGAAATTGCCCGGTATGTGGCGAGTACGACATTGCCACCGCGCTGGACGAAGACATCACCGCTCGACGGGCGGATTTCGATCCGTGGTTGCCGGGGTTGCGCGCGTATACCAGACAACAATCGGCGGCCGGCGGTTCGGTGGCGATGCTGAGCTACGAAAACTTCAAGGCGCTCGCCGCCGGCCACCTCCACACGCCGGTTGCAACAAAACTACGGCTCGTCCTTGAATACCTGGCGTCACGGTCGCAATTCCCCGGTGATACGGTCGGTGTGGGGCCGGATGATTACCCGCTTTTCGACGTCGCGCAGAACACTCACGTCATGTTTTTACTCGAGACGCTTGAAGCCCGCGTTGACCTTCGGCGAGTCGCAAACAACAACCTCGGCCACCCACAGTACGTCATCACTGCCGCCGGATGGGACCGCCTGACGCCCGCAACAACGGGCGGAGTGCCTGGCACCGTGTTCGTCGCGCATGCATTTAGCGACGACATGCAGGCCGCGTTTGATGCAGCGATCCAACCGGCCATCGTTAACGATTGCGGTCTCACGGTGACGCAAGTATCACGAATCGAACATAACGATTCGGTCACCGACCTGATCATCGGTGGCATCCGTGCCGCTCAGGTTGTGGTGGCCGACGTCACACATCAGCGGAATGGGGTGTACTTCGAGGGTGGTTTCGGAATGGGACTTGGTCGCGTCGTCATATGGATGTGCAGTGAAACGGACATCAAGAACGTCCACTTCGATACGAGCCACTACAACCACATCGTGTGGAAGGACCACGAAGACCTACGCGCCAAGTTGAAGAACAGGTTGCGAGCAACCATGTCGCTGCCAACACGCGGCTAAATTACACACTATCCGGCGGACGCGGCTAGGCATGGCGGCGGGAGCCGTTTTCTGGGCGTCACGGTGGTCACTTCCGTAGCTTGCGCGTGGAAAATCCCGGGCAGCCCGCCAAGAAAAGCTGCCGTTGCCATTTGGCGGGCACCTTGAAATGAAGGGATCTGATGGAGGCAGACGGGACTGCGCGACGAAAGCGCCTCTCTGGGACCCCCGGGGACGGCCTCAGGGCCGCCTTCGCGGATCGGAAGGGCGTCGCTCACGCCCAGACTGCTTCGTGTCGTGCGTTCTGCGGCGGCACAGAACGCCGCCTTCGTCGGCTGCGCTGGGACGTACTGGTCTTGCCAACCTGCTTAGTGTCAACGAGTAGCCGCTCACCGTTGCTCGTGCGTCGGCTCCATCGGTGGCCTCACCGAGTGCTGCCGCGAAGATTAATCAGGGGACGAGGCTCCCCTGAGGCCCTGTCCCCCCTTTGTCCCGTGAGTGGCACATCAGGCCATGCTGGCCAGGGAAGAGACGTAGGTACCGATGCGAGAGAACTTGGTGGTCCAGTACTCCGCTGCCATCGTCGATCGCGTCGCCGAAGCGTGGCCAACAACGTGGCGAACAGTACGGGATCACCGCACCAACGAGCCAGTTACGAACCGCAGAACCGGCGGCGGCCCTCAAGACGATCACACCAAGAGGCCGCTGGGCCAGCGATTCTTATGTGTCTCTTCAGGTCGTACCACCGCCCGCAGTTCTACTGAGGGGGGTGCCATTGGGCCGCTCCGCAACCATCCATTGCTCGATGGCGTCCGGCCGCCCGTTGTCGATGCTGTGGCACGACACCTCGGTTGCTGTCTTCGTCACTCGAATGCCGGCATAGGCATCAAAGGCGGCCCGAGGTGGAGGGATTGGCGGCCCGTCGCCCGCCGCCTTGGTCTCGTACAGCCAATGACCCTCGACAACGGTTATGGTCGCGATGTGCTTGGTTTCAGCGAATTCCAAGGCTCCAGATTGAAATCCCGAGGTTGAAAACAGCATGCCTTTCTGGGCGTTGACGTCACGAAGTTTCGATTCGAGCACCATGACGTCTTCGCGTTCGACTGGACGCCTTTGGTGCTTGCATTCGACGAGGACCATGAATTCTGCACCTTGGAAGAGCGAGAAGGTCACCAAGACGTCGATCTTGTACGCACCGCCGGCGCCCTGAGCGACACCGAGGTGCGTGCTGGCAATGCGCTGGCCTTGGCGATCGGCAGCGAGAGCCAACCATTCAAGCACGACGCTCTCGAAATCGATAGGGGAGATGTCTGCAGGCACTCGCGGATTCCATGGCGACTCGGGATTCCTGTCCATTGCTGCTCAGAGGGTCACGCCGCTGCGCGCGCCCAACACATTGGCGCTCACGCGCATCGCCACCGACGATTGTTCGGCCTGTTGAGGCCTCCCGCACGTCTCAGGGAGACCAAAGCCACCAGTACTTGAGGACCCAGTGCCAGAACCTGTCTCCGAGAACAGCCGACGCGAACCCTGGGATCACGGGAAAAACGATCATGACACCGAGCGGCACTTCCGCGCCAGAAAGCGTAAGCACAAGTTCGAGGAATAGGCCGAACACGACGCCAGTAGCGAATCGCACGACGTACTCGCCTCGGTCTGTGATAGGAATCGTTTCTCGTACCACAGGACGACGGGTACGTTCCGCACGTGCAGCCACATCAGGCTGAGTGTCGAGGCGATACCTCAGCGGAGCGTGCTGAACAAGCCGGAACGCGTCATTGATTTCGCGCATTCGCTCGCCGGCGCGTTGCTGCTGCTCGCTGGCCTGAGGCCATTTGTCCGGGTGCCATAGCTTGGCGAGTCGCCTGTACTCGCGCTTGATGCGAAACGCGGAGCTGTCAAGCGAAACGCCAAGTACCTCGTACGCAAGCTTGATTCGTCGCAGGTCCAGCGACTCTGTTGGTGTTGCCATTCAGTAGGTTGCTACGACCGCCGCCAAACGACCTGCCGCTTAGCCGCGAGCTACGGTGTCATGCCCGGAGCGTGTCAGAAGTCACCGCCGGTCGTCGGCTTCAGCGGCTCCTTCGGCGCCTTTCCTGTTGACCGGCTCCCCTGTCCAGACGAATGCCGCCGCCTTCGCTGCGAGGTGAATGAACCCATTCCACTCATTGACCCACAAACGGCATTGGAACGAAGCGGCAGGAGGAACGAACGCGGTCGCCTCGGCCAGGTCGATCGTCACGGCGCCCGACACGCCGTAGGGGTACGCCTGGTCCGGCACATCGATCGCGCAGTATTGCAGACCAGTGATCGAAAGCGCGCCTTTCCGGTACACCTCTCGTATCGATGGAGGATTGTCCATTGTCCCGATCCACACATCAAGCGTGAGATCGACAGTACGATTCGGATAATCGATGCGAATGGTCTCAAGTTCAGCATCATGAAGACCGTTCGGAAGCGCCTCCGCAATTTCAAAGATTGTCATGGTGATTAGTACGCCTAACGACCTGGCTGAACCGCCAGGGCAACACGGCATCACGCTCCCGTCGGCTCCAGCGCCAGGTTAGACTTCGTCACGACGACCCCCGAGCTACATCGCACCCTTTGCGGCGTCACTATGCCGAGTCGAAGTTGGTAGGGCTTCCCTCACGGAAACCAACGCCGCCACAAACCAGGGATCACGATCGAGAGCAGGATCGCAAGCAGGGGCAAGATCAGGTAGATTGCGACGAGCCAGTAGGCCTCGCGCTTAAAAGAGAAACGAAAGATGTTTCGCATGCCGGCTCAGCCCGTCGCTCAGCAAGCCTGACGGTGGCAAATGAGCTGCCCGCCGTCGGTGACAGAATCCTAGACGACAGCGTGGCGCGACGGCTCCATTGCCAGCTAGCCCGGCCTCGATCTACTTCGGTCTCGATGGAGCGTACATTGAGCTTTCCCGCCGAACCGACGTGCCAGCTCTCGACGGCATCGACAAATGCGCAAGGGGCCATGGTCACTGAGCTGCCGCAGTAGGTCGGTCGCCTGAGGGTAGTCTCCATCTTCAGCCGCGTGATTCAGCAAACGAACGGCTTCTTGACGGTCCCGGCGCGCACCGCGGTCAATCAACGCGACCGCGAGATGATACTGCGCTTCCTCTTGACCGAACTCCGTCGTGTAATAGGTCTTGATAGCCTGTCGGTATGACCGGGCAGCGGCCGCCGGATCGCGGCGCGTCCCGATTCCATATTGAAAGCAGTAGCCAACTTCGAGCCAAGCATCACCGTCGTGCGGGCCCGCCGTACGTCTCCACCACTGAAACGCCTGGCGAAAGTTGCCCAATTGCCGATAGGTAGCAGCGATGTTATTCGACGCGACCGAAGAACCGCCGCGAAGCTCCATCTTCAGCCGTTGAATCGCTCGCTGCCCTCGAGGCGTGTTACGCATGATCGCTTTGGTCAGTCCCACGCTCTGCCGCTCAGCCGCGAGCGGCTGCCACAATCCTTCGAGTTACTGACGCCCCGAGCGCCCCTCGTCGGCTGGAGCGCCATGTGAGCCGACGTCTCTTGCGATCGTCGGCTTCGCCGAATCAGCCAGACCGTTTCGAATCAGCAGTCTCGGGTGTACGGCAGCGTGCTGGAATACCGACAGCCTCACCGCGTACTCAGGTGCCAAGCCCACGGCTGTGTACAGCGCCCCATCTAACAGCCGATACTTGCCTCCCTTGTCGCGTGGAAGTAGGTCTACCCGAATGACAAGAGACTGATCAGCCGACGCGATTGGAATGACAGCATCTCGCCGGCCGATCGTATTGGCGAGACCCTTCGGCATCATCCCGATTGGCGATGTAAACAGCTGAAGCCATTCGAACTCTGCGACCGGTGGGCACCAATCGCCGTACATTGCCCGAACTAGCGGCATCTCTCCTCGCGCACGAACGTGGCATACACCCGACCGATGAAGTGTTACGTGAGGACCGGTTCTAGCAGAAAGAGGAATGTTCTTCATCGACTGGTCCGGCTTAGACAAGACCGTCCCAGCAGAATCGACGCGAGCCGTACCGACCTCGACGATCAACATGGCAGCGTCGCTCAGACCGATCGACACCGAGCCGTCACGCTCCGGCACCATCCAGCACGCCTTGTAGATGGATTCGCCGCACTCGACCAGAAGTCGACAAGCCCGATGCTTGAATCCAATGCCAAACGGATCGTGTGTTGCGACGGGTTCTAGGCGGTACTGGAGTTCATCGGTCATGAGAAGCCTGAGTCGTGGTGCAACTACTATTCGACCTGACCAGCGCGAGCGTCGCAAGGTGTCAGCCCAGCTCAGCACGCGGCGGTCTCGGTACGGACTTCCCAGAGTGGACCTCGGCTGGAACGCACGTCGGGTGCGGTCGCGCGAACTCTCACTCGCCACGGCACGATCCGCACCCGCGGGCGACGCTCAAAAGGCTCAACCGAAAGGAATTTTGGAGGCGGCGAAGCACTCTCCCGCCGCTGCGGCGCAGAGAAGGGCCGATCATCGTTCTCTCGTTCAAAATGGTGGCGGGACACGGTTCCCGATCGAGGCGGCGGGCACGGGTGCCCGCCGCCTCCACAATGCCTCCAGAAATTCGGTCGATTTGAGCGGACCCGAGTGGACTCCAGTGGAAGGTTCGGAGGGACCTAAATCGCAGCGCGGCAACCACATCGCATCAGAAGTCATGCGTCGTCAAAGTGTTGCCGAGAGCCTCGATTTCGAATTCGACTCCCGCCGCCTTCTCACCGAGAAGTCCAGGGTAGCAATGGCGGTGGGAAGTCTTACGCTGGCGTAATTCTGCCGCGACGAAAGATCACCACCGTCGACGTCCTGAGCGCTTCGCTCTTTCCCAGCCGCCGCGTCAATGGTAGCGCGACACGTCAACGCAAGACCTCCGTGCTCGCCATTCGTCGTCGTTGAGAACTCCTCGTTGCGTGCGACTGGGGATCATGCGGCCCAGCGCACACCGAAATAAAGGGTACGCCGCTCGGTGGTCTCAACGATGCCATCTGGCGTCATCACCCAGGAATGCAGGCGCCAGCACCCGTCGTCGGACAAAGCGAAGCCCGTAAATCGTCGGCATGTTCGGCCATCATCGAGGAGCGCGGCGTTCTTGTGGCATGCGTTGCGCTGACCGCCCACCAGGCGGGCTCTTTCACCTGGAAAGAAAGCGCCCAGAAATTCCAGTGCGCAGACGTCCTCTGGGCCAACCTGTTGGTTTACGAACCAAGGTAGTTGCAAACGGTTGCCGCCCGCTGCCAACAAGAGGTCTTGAAGGGGAACAATATCGTCACGAAGAGTCTGTTCGGCGGTCGCGCCATCAGAACCAGTCTGAGTCAGTGTCCCTCTTGCATATCGGCCGCGCCGTCTCGAGAATTCGTTCTTGTTATGTATGACCGATGATATCACACAGGTAATACTTGCTATACATCACTTACTTGTGCATAGACGTTACGGGACCGTTACGGGTCTCGGATTTGTGGAAGCAGGGCCAGATCGACGCGTTCGCTCTAGATTAGGGGACAAACCAAACCGTGCCGGCCGAAGCAACCGACAAACCCTTAATCTCTGAATCGTCGGTCTCGGTGCGCAATGACTTCGGTCGACCAAACGGGGGTCCGTCTTAGGGGCCCGGCCGGTGCCGTGACGAGTCGGAACGCGCCGGAATTAGTCGGAAGTGATTCGACTGGTGTTCATTGGCGATCCCATGTAAGTCATTGAAACCGAGGATCTTAGATGGACTCTTTTACGATCAGCGCGTAATCCAGGGCTTGAACTGGTCTTCCTTCTCGAGGCGGGCGGCGATCGTTTCCGCTTCGCGGCGGGTCGGATACTTTCCGATGCGGACGCGGAACATCTTCGGGATGCCG